>Ga0210036_1001403_pt1 | contig 27201 bp, 8 predicted proteins | sample CryGeymeta201515_FD_185469 | JGI IMG/M metagenome (GOLD analysis project Ga0210036, IMG submission 185469) | Groundwater microbial communities from Crystal Geyser aquifers in Utah, USA - Crystal Geyser metaG 2015-15 (SPAdes) (version 2) | ecosystem: Environmental > Aquatic > Deep subsurface >...
CGATTATTCTAGTGTACTGTATTACCTACAGTAAACTTATTCTCAATCGTATAAAAAAATGTATTAAAATAAAATAGTCAAGCCCTTTTAAGCTAGCATTTAACAGGTAGCTGCTGAACCACTTTAATTTAATTCATCTAAATACAATGTAACATTAACCTATTCATTCCGAATATAAGCATAAAATACATCCCGTGATTTTTCAATATCCCTGAATTGGTGATCACTAAATCGTCAAACAAGCCCGGGATATGGACATCCCGGAAAAATGGATACACAGCCCCGGGATTTTTCCATATCCCGGGAATGGTGATAACACATCTGAAATCGAAGGGTATGGATGTCTGCAAGAAAGCACAAGGCACAAGGAATCATAAAATACTAGACTACGTCTATCATGTTTCGACCAGGAACTGTCGTAGAGACCTCCTTTGGTGTGGGCGTTGTGGTTGCTAATAATCCCGACAACAGCAATGCACCCATACAAGTATCGTTGTGGCGACAACCAGGACGCTCCATTGGTACTTCTACAACAGCGTTCCTACAACCCGATGCTGTACGTGTTTTTGTCTTGTTTCTAGTCTCTACTAGCTCGAACCCGATCTACCTGCCTTTCTTTTATATTATATTCTCACCCGCTGCTTCCCTCCTTCTATTCCTGTACTCCTAGATCCTTCGAGAATTACCAGCAGCGCCTGGTATGACCACAACGACCAAAGATGATATTCCCAAAAAAGTCTTGATTCATTCGTACAACAAATCGTCAAATCTTTATTTGGTAAGCTACGCCGACGAAGAAGACGCCGCTGCCGTGGCGGCTATTATGCCTCAAATCGCAGCTCTTGGACCAGGAAACGAGGACAATGACGATATATTCTTCGACGCGACCGAAGAAGACGAGGTTGATAATTTCGATGACGCTAACCTAGATCCTGCTGCTGCCACCAAAAAGGAACCACTCGTTTTGTTATCGTACAGACCAGACCAGTTAAATCCAGCGCACGGGGCCAAATTTTATCCTCTTTTACTTGAATTAATGAAACGCGGAGATCAAGCAGCAGCGCAAGTGGAGGGTTTGTACGTCCAAAATAAAGATCAAATCCACAAAGTCGCCGGTGTTGTCCAGCAAAGCACGCAAGATGTTTCCGCCAAGGTACTGGGACAGACACAAGAGCTATGGGATCAGAATACGGGTGGCAAGGACACAAAACAATTGGTTGACAGTACCACCGAGGCAGCTGAATCTGCCGCCGACCAGGCTGTGTCGACTCTGAAATCACAAGTTGAAGAACATGCTCCCTCGGAAGAACAAGTTCAAAAAATCATGACCATGTTAAAAGATGAAGAGCTAACCGTCTTGCTTGAAAATGGTAAAGAGCGTCTGAATCAATTGGTACAAACAGACATTTCTCAGGCAACGCAGACCGCACTTGATGCATTAGGTATTCAATGGAAGCAAGTGGCAACCGAAAAAGACAAGGCGCTGGAAGAAACACAACAAAAGGCACTCGCGGCAGTGGAGGACCTACTGCAATCGATTCAACAGGCTGCCAAGGCCCAAGGTATAGATATTCCAGAAGATCAACTCAGCCTCAAAAATCTGAATTTGAACATGCTCGAGTCCCAATTTAAAGAATTGCATCTTGACCAAAAATTCCAAAATATGTTTGATAGCTTTGTCGAAGCCAGCAAGAGTGATCGTCACCTGAGTGGAATTATGGACGATGTTACTAAATACACAACGGAATGGCAACAAATGACTGGACGATTACTGGCAACGAAATCGGGAAGCTTGTTCCTGGAAGGAGCCGGTCGTCTCCAAACCAGAGCAGGTCTTATTTTGAGCGGCGGAAAGGCCCCTACCGTCGACTTGAACCAGTGGAAGCAATCCATGACAACAAAATTCACCAAAGCATTTACAGAAGGAGATGCTGCTGTGGCACGGATCAAGTCGATTGAGCTGGGCGATGCAGTTCGACAACGACTGGTGACGGCCATTGAAGTGCGAAGTGATTCTTTGGGGGGATTGGATGGAATCATTGCCCGTGCCTTGGGCGCTGTTGAGGCGCACACCAAAAAAGCAACCAAGTCACTCAAGCGGCAAATCAACCCCAACAGTATTTCTTCCATGTTGGCCCAACTTCAGACATCTGCGACAGTTACAAAAAAGGAAGCCAACGAGACTTTGATATCGGTACTGTCGAGCAAGAGTATGTACCGAGATCTCGCCTTATTAAAATTGGAACGAACGTTTTGCGATTTGGAAGAGCAATTCTTTGGTGCAGATTGGAATAGCAACGATGCTTGGTCTGCAGAAGATTTAGCTAAATTAGCAAGAGGGGAAGGTGGCACGGCGGAGCTGTTTGAACCGATTGCGAAGCGAGCTAAAATTGAAATTGACAGGCAACTGGATGCGGCCGAAGCTTCCGTACAGAAGCAGCAAGAAGCACGTGGCGGGACGGATCGGAATGCTGACATGATGTTGGAAGCCTTACGGAAAGTCCGAAAGATGGTGTCAGGTGAGTTGACGATGGATGCCATTATTGGCGATGTGGTAAATTTGCTGAATGATGACCAAATCGTCACTGCAAGTGAGTCGCTTATCCAAAGAGGAGAGTCCATCTTGGATGCGATTGAGGGCGCCGCAAATATGGAAGGAAGCATCAATGATCCCACGAACCGTATTATCTCCGACGCCATGCGTGCAGCTCAAAAAGCTGGAATTACCAAAGATTCCGTCATGCAGGAAGTGGAAAAGCTTAATGTGGATGAATTACTAGACACAGCACAGGGAGCTGTTACGGATGAGAATAAAAGACGACAGCTGCTATCCAAATCAACAGACGCCGCCCTCGATTTCTTTCTGAAAGTGCTGCCTTCTATGCCAGTGCCACCATTCGATGGCGTCAAAGATGGTCTCGTGTATCATCTATCGAATTTATCCATGGAAGGATTTAAGGTGAAGAAGGAAAATATTGCCATTGAAATTGCCGGCATGCGAGCGACATCGGACGCAACTGGCGAGCATAAAAGTTCGAACAACTCTATGCGTATGAAAGCAATGAAAAACGCTGCTAAGGGCATTCCACCGGTCGCTACAGCGGGGACAGCCATCGATGCCCCCGACTCGGGCTCGTCCCTCATGGACAATAGCAGCGAAAGTGACTATAGTATTGATTGTCAGCAAAATTTGGAGATTTCCACCACTGAGGCTATTGGTAATACGAAAGCAACAGAGCTGCTCATTATCGAGATTACCGATGTTGCTGCCGTCCTCGATGGTGCCACTTGGAGCTTTGAACAAACATACTTTCCCTACTTGAAAGGAAGTGGGAAATCAGACGTTAGATTGGCGGAAGGAGCTGTCCGCCTTCAATTTGAACTTCGAAAGCGCAAACGCAAAATCAAGACACCTAAAACCAAAACAGGGCCAGGAGACGAATTAAGCGAAGCAGGCGATCAAGAGACCCAAGAAAAGGAAATTTGGGAGCCTGTCCTGTGTCTTCATGACAGGAGCTGCAATATTGGCGAAGTCTTTGTTTCCCTTCAGGGTGAAGGGAAAATGGCGTGGATTCTCAATAAGCTCGCCAATTACTTCAAAGGGCCTATCGGATCTTATGTTGCGCGACAGATTGTGGCACTCATGAGCAATAAAAGTGGTATCATATTAGACAAGCTCAATAATGTCTTGTCGCCATACTGGGATTTAATATTGTCAACGGCCGGCTTGAAAATGGACGAACTCGTCGAGGCTGATCACCGAGTAGTGACTACTGCGGACTCAGAAGACAAGGAGAATACCATCGAATTGGTTTGGCGAGAACGTCTTCCCCTTGGGTTAAATCTACTGCTCAACGACGAGAGCGGACAAGTAAAGGTTGTTGATTTTCCTCGTGGAAGCCAAGCGCGAAATGTTTGTGAAGCCCGGAACCTGGACCCAGATCTTTTCAAAGGTGCCACGATTGTTGCCGTAAATGGTTGTCGTTTCTTTGAACCCGAAGAAGTATATGATGCCCTACGGGATCCCATTCGACCGAAGACGGTTTTGTTTGAGATTGCAGAAGAAGCTGATGCTGCCCGAGTCAAGGACTTTGTGGCTGAAGCCATGGACGAAAAGCAGCGCAAGATTAGAGAGAAAACCACTGGAACTTCGTATCTAGAAAACTCGTTGTCGGAGGATGATGATGCTTCTGTAAAGAGAAAGTTCAAAACGAGGACTTTCGAGATCACCGAACCTGGCGCTCTAGGTATTGAATTTGGAGAGACCACCGATAACTTTGGATTAATGGTTTGTGGCTTTGTCAAGAAAGTCGACGGTTCTATGAATTCCGTAGAAGCAAGCGGAATTGTAAACCTGAATGATTTATTGACCCATGTCAACGGCAAGCTCGTCATCGGTGCCAACGGAGCCGGACGAGACGAGGCGTTTGAAATTCTCCAAGCCGAAGGGTCGGCTCGACCATTATCGTTGACCTTTTCGGATCCGTATCTTTGCCAGCAAGTCTTCGAGGCGAATCCAATGGATAATACAGCCAGTTTAGGAGGACCTGCAGAGCTCATCTTTGCAGAAACTAGAGTCGGAGACGAAAGCAACACTCACAACCGAATAGTTCTCTCCGGGTACAAGGACACGGACGGTGTTGCCGAAACCGAGGGTATATTCATAGGCGACTACTTGGTCTACGTTAACGGAAGGTCGGTTGGTGCAGGAAGTCGATGGCTGGGTGAAGGAACTCCACCGTCGTTAGAGGAAGTGTACGAATTGCTTCGCGATCCGGGGCAGTACCCGATGGGCCTGGTTTTTGCCCGACCAAGAAGAGGCGGCGACATGAATAGGAGTTGGTCAAACTCCAGTCGCAAGGCTGAGGCGATGCAATTTGAGGACGAAGAAGCAGAAACCACAGCTGTATCTATTGAACGTTTAGAATTGTTAGGGTGTGTCTTTGACGTTGCCGAAGGGACGGCCGCGGATGTCATTGTGACTGATTTCTATGCTGTCCCTGGTTTCTTCCAAACAACAATGATGCCTTTAACGGGTCCCAGTGGACATCGAATGAAAAAGCTCGCAGTGGAGTCAATCGATGGTCAATTTGTTCCGTCGTATGCTTCAAAAGACATGGTATTGAATGCTATGAAGCGAAGTTGGTCCAAGGAAAAGAAAGTGGAAGTGCTCTTTTGCGATGATGAACTTAAAACATGGTTGCACGAGATGGCGAGTCTTCCCTCGGATGCGTCAACAGCTGAAGCTACAGAATCATAATCAAAACTGGCTAGCCTTTTTCTCTATTTTGTAGTTGCCTTCCTGGAACGACGAAGCGCTTTCGGTCAATTTTAGACAACAGCGCTGTACTAGTAGTGATTCTACTCTGTATTTTCATCAGAGCTCGGGATACGAGAATAAAAGTATCACATTTGCTCCAAAATAGTACAGTACCACAGCGTCGAAAAGATCTTCCCTCGCACTTCAACTTTGGTGCTTCCCATTCTTGTACCCGGTAATTCGAATGTTGTTTTGCCTCAGATAATAATTATTTATTATTTGTTTAACCAATAGACGAGAAGACGATGCCACCTTGCCTATCATCTTTCTTTATTGCCTTTGCTTGGAATATATTTTTATCAACGGCTGTTGCCAGTACTTCTAGCAGTGCAAGTAGTAGTACTGTACCTCGACCACCCTTTTTAAATTATTTGACGGACGAAGATTTGAATGCGGCTCGGCAATTGGCGTCAGACCGGCACCAAAAAGCTGTGAAGGATGCATTGGCCCACTTTCCTGTTGACGACATTCCCTGCAGTCCAAGTGAAGATGAAGCAACCGTCGCCAACTATCCCTTACAGGAACTTCCCGTCAAGATTGCTTCGAAGCTTCCCGATTTTCACGACGAATTACCGAGTTCCGTCTTTGTGTCCGAAAAACCCTTGCTATCACGAGAAGAATGTGCGCGCATCATTCAAATGGCAGATGAATACTTTGCAGAACACGGCGAGAACGGCGAGTGGACGGCTCTGCCGGCGGGAGAATACAAAATGCGTGGCTTCAAACTGAAAGATATTCCCGCCATTCGCGAATTCTTTACGGAAGTCTTTCGCAAGCGATTTATTCCCATTGTTCGGCACACCAATCCCAAATTCGCCGAATCTGTTACAGACCTAGCCCTCGATAACTGTTACCTGATGAAATTCAGTCCAGAAACAGGTGCTCGCATGGACATACACTGTGATGATGGGTGTCTGTCGTTTACCATTCAAATGAACCCCAGGGAAGAATACGAGGGCGGCGGCACTTGGTTTGAAGGACTAGCAGAAGACGAATGCGATCATGCTGCGGGTATTGTAAAAATGGACGTAGGACATGTTCATTTCCGCCCCGGGGGCATTCGACACTGTGGTTTCACCATAACTTCTGGGAAACGCTACGTCGTCGGAGGATTTGGCATTCATCGCAAAAAGGTGGAAAACAGTCGATTGCTCATGAGAGGCAACAGAGAAGAAATGGATTTGGCGCTGCCAGCCGTTGTTGCATTGAACCCGGAGTACGATGAAGGCTATTCCATGCTGGCACATCATTGGACCGGACAGGGTAAACTCGACCAGGCCAAGCAAGCTTTGGAATATTGCTTGGAGCATGTTAATCCAAAGTGTTCCAAAGTCGCCTTTTCTTTGGGCGTTCCCCATTATCGTCGAGAGGGGAAATTCGATAAGGTCATGGAATGCATGAAAATTGTTTTAGCATACGACCCCTACGATGTTACTGCCATGAGCGCCATGGCAGAAGCGGCCAGCGAAGTTGGTGACGTCGAAACCGAAAAGGAAATGTACCAACGAATTGTTCAAACCTTCGGAGTCGACCCGCAAATTCAGGCCGATTCGTATCGTGATCTGGGACTTTTGCACAAGGGCCAGGATCTCCCGTTCGAAATCGACTGTTACCAAAAAGCCGTTGCGGCACACGACAATTATCATGCAAGATTCAGTCTTGGAAGGGCCTCGTTTGAAGCTGGTAAATTTGACAATGCTCGTGAATCTTTTTTGGTCGCCTACTCACAGGATCCTGCTTCCGTTGGGGCATTGAAGGCGCTCTACCGTACCGCTAGAGCAATAATGGAGAAAGAAAATGGCACATCACTAACGATGGATGCTCAGACACAGAAAATGACCGAGTTGGTGGGCGGGGAAGAAATTTACAACAAGATACAATCTCTGATGGCCAATCCTTATGCATACCAGGCGTAAACCTCTTTTTAGACAGATGTTACTCAATAGATACAACAACTAGCTAGAGTAAAGCGTTGTTGAATACTAGACTACTTGAATTCGACCTTGATGGAAATTGTAGAGCTTGAGCTCAGCAGCTTCTGAACGAGTCCTGTTCGGGTTTGGATGAGTTTAGTCCATTAACACCAGTCTACTACTACTAGAAGTCTAGCTAGTAGTCTACCTGCCTATTCCAACAAATCCATCGTCCAACCCCCAACTTTTGCTTTCACATCTTGCTTGAGACCTCCTTTACATCTGCCCCAACGCTTCAACCTGCATAAATGAACGTATCAAGTTGAAAAAATATATAATCGAGCTATCAGGAGAGATCTGAAAGGCACCTTAGCAGGAGACAGGAGACACTCGACACAGAGCTGCGGAATCCCAGGATACCTGCTTGGATTTTTTTTGAAGCCAATTAGCCAACAAGCAATACATCAATATCAACACATTAACTCTCCGTTCCCGGCAGATTTGGCGTGTGCTGGCTCTCAGGAGAGCGTTGTTGGAAGGCATACTAAAGCTAGCGGACTGGCGGATCATCTCTGAATAACTCCTCCGTACAACATGGTGATCCAATATCAGTCTCCCAACGCTACTCGAGGTATGGTCTCCGTGTCTTCTTTGATTCCGACATCTTCTCTAAATCGAAGAAGAGGGACCTCCGCAAATTCTCAGCGCGTGAGCAATGACAAGCTTCTTGTCTTTCTGTTTGGCGGACTCGCCGTCCTCATGGCGATGGTAGCTGGAATTTTTATTGGAATTTTGTTCTTTGGAAATGCCAGTACAATCACAGGCTTAGGCAGTGCAGGCGCCCCTCCACAAGAGTTGTTGTACGTCTCCTCCACGACAGGGCTGTTAAGGGGTTCCAAATTGCGAAATCATTGGAATTCCAAAGCTGATAAGTTCAAGGAATATTTACATCACAAGCACGAACTAGGTGTTGCTGCGACAAATTCTGAAAATCGCATGGCGCACAGCCAGTCTGTCTCGAGTGCCTATCCTCACATGGGCCTGGCACCACCCAAAAACTACAACATCAAAGCCTCCTGGAAGCCTCCCGGAGGCAAACGATTTGAGGAATACAAGGACGGCACTAGTCCGTATCCCATTACCGACCAAATCAAACAACAATCGGATGACTTGGCACGAATACGGCGAGAGTACGTGAAGATTGCCATGGAAGTCACCTGGGAAGGCTATGAAACGTACGCCTTTGGAATGGATGAAATCTTACCTATTTCTCGCCGTGGTACGAACAACTGGGGAGGCTTTGCTGTGACCATGGTAGATTCCATGGATACTCTGTGGCTCTTGGGAATGAGGGACGAATTTTCTAGAGCACGAGACTACGTCAAAAACGTTTTGAATTACGACAAAGGTGTCCGAGCGGTATCCTTTTTCGAGACGACTATTCGATCCGTAGGTGGCCTCTTAAGTGCCTATGATTGGTCGGGAGATACACTCTTTCTAGATTCGGCACTGGAACTGGGGAGACGATTAATACGAGCTTTCGACGATAGTGACACTGGAATACCATTTGGCCAAGTGAATTTACAGACAGGAAAATCCTCCAATGTTCCATGGGCTGGTAACAATGCCATTCTTGCAGAGTTTGGTACTGTCCAACTAGAATACCGATGGTTGGATGCGTATATTAACACGCCAGAAACTGCCGAGATGAGACGAAAGGTAGAACACATTTACGATGTTCTTTACGACATGAGAACTCCGAACGGCCTCTTTCCTTACTACATGGATATGACGATCCAACAAACGTCTAGTACTCTGGCTTTTGCCAACAACCATTATACATTTGGAGCCATGGCAGATAGCTTTTATGAGTATTTGTTGAAGACTTGGATACAGGGTGGCAAGGTCGAAAACAAATACCGAGAAATGTATGACAGTGCCATGCAAGGAATGCATGATGAGCTCCTGCATTTCTCTGTTCCCTCTGGTCTAGCATACATCGCAGACAAGAATGGAGAAATAGTGGATCACAAGATGGACCATCTCGTCTGTTTTATGGGTGGATTGCTAGGTTTGGGGGCCTACACAGATCCACTCGGATTAGACTCGGAAAGGGCCCAGAGAGATCTCAAAACAGGTCGTGCCCTGGCCTATACGTGTTATCAAATGTACGCCAGAATGAATACCGGGATATCTCCGGAGTATGTACAATTCGTCAATGGCGATGATCTCAGGATAGGTGCAGGTGCTTCGCACTACTTACTGAGACCGGAAGCTATAGAGTCCTTTTTCATTCTGAACTATTTGACGGGGGACCCAATTTACCGGGAATGGGGATGGGAAATATTTCAGTCCGTGGAGAAATATTGTAGGGCTGGTGTGGGATATGGGACGCTTAAGGATGTTTCCAACACAAACTTGTCACCGGACGACAAAACAGAGACATTTTGGATTGCGGAAACACTGGTACGTTTCAATTTATTGTGTTGAATACGCTGGATGGCAATGCGCGCTTTCTTAGCCACCTTTTGCTGCTATCTTTTTTCTAGAAATACATGTACTTGCTTTTTGATCCGGATACAGAGGTTGACATCCTGAACAAGCACGTATTTAACACGGAGGCCCATCCAGTACGGACGTTTACAGAAATCCGGAAAGGCTCCAAGCTACCTGCGAATACTAGATAGTCTAGTGCTAATCCTCCGCTAACATAGCAGTATGATTTGATCTAGCTATCGATAAAGCTAAGTAGCTACTAGATCAGTCAGTCTAACTATTTTTATTACTACAGTATCTTACTCTACGATTACTCAAAGTCTACTAGCTAGCTACTGCAGCTAGCTAGCTAGTAGCTAGCTACTACTACTAGCCAGCTTCTTAGCTACTCTTGCTAGTAGTAGTACTGAGTAGTAGCTAGTAGAGTAGCAGTCTACTAGTACTAGCTATAAAATTACACGTCTACTAGACTACTAGTTGAGTCTACTAGTAGCTTCAGTTGTGTACTACAAGCACCATTATCGTTTACCGTACTCGAGTATTGGTACTCGAGTGGTGGTACCAGGTACGTAGCCCCGCTACTCTACTAGTAGCAACTCCGTACTGTCGTAACACAACTACTACTAGCTAGTAGTAGTAGAGCTAACTACTACTACTAGTAGTAGAGCTAGAGTAGAGCTAATAGTACCAGGTACTGTAGTAGCTACTACTAGCTAGCTAGCAGCAGTAGCTAGCAGACCAGCCAATAGTCGCTAAAGTACTAGACCTACTAGTAGTAGGTAGCTGCTAGCTAGTAGTATCTGGTGGTAGTATTATCGTAGTAATAGTAAAGTAGACTCTCTACTACAGTACCTGGTAGCTAGCTGTAGCGATGATGTCTTTACGCATCAGCTAATAACAGCTGTTCTTTTCGCTCGAAAGAACTTTCGACGGACGCCAGCACATCATAACGAACGCTGCCACGAAACGAATATCACAATATTGGATACGATCCACTTTGACAGGTAGCTAACTGTAGCATACTACTAGTACCTTGTAATAGGATATCGTCGGGTATCTCATCAGTCCTTCATTCAGTAATAACAACTTAACCCAACATCACAAAAACCATGAGATCAAAAGTTTGGAGTACCTCGGCTTTGTTGTCTGCGGTCCTAGCATTGTGGACCATCAGTGGCAGCAGTCACAATTCTTCTCCTTTGTTCGTGCATGCCTTCTCCTCCGCTCGATATTCTGGAACAAGAATTCGTTCTGCAACTACTACTGAACTGCTTGGGGCGACGACCGTAGAACCTCCTACCCGCGAAAAGACGGACCGCGACACTAAGAAACAAAGCTACGATGAAGATGATATTGCGGACATGGACGACCCAAACCAATATGACGATCTGGAATACCTGATTGACAGTGAGAAGTTTCGAGACTTCCAGGACCCCTTCCACATCTTATTAATGGGATCGACGTTTGAAAAACCCAAGATCAGCGTAACATATGTGGCCACTGCGTTAGAATATGTGTTGAACATGCCTAATAATGAAGGCAAAGAACTCTCCAATTTTGCCAAGGAAGAAGGATTCAGTTGTCTGGGTACTTGGCCGCGGGAAAAATGTTTAATTTTTGGCAAACAATTGCAAATGAGAGATATTGTCTGTCGTGTTGTTCCCTTTTGTGAGGGCGGTCAGCGTGGATGGCAAGCCAAGGATGCTAACGATGCTAGTTACGGAAGCAGCAGCATCGGAGGTGGCGGTAACAGCGGAGATTATTTTGGATAGAGCTGAAGCACAAGCAGCGAGGACATTTCCTGCGACTTTTAGAGGCATTGTGACTCTTTTGCGTTTTCTTATGCAACAATAGAGCAACGCAACACAGCCAATTTTAATTAAATCTTGAACATACTGTACAGACTTGTGGCAATCTGATCTTTGCAGCAATGTCTTGAATTGAAATTGAATCTCAATGTTGGCTGCTGATTTCTATCCGCAGTCAATTGCGTTTTGCAGCGTGTCGAATTGTCTTTACAGTAGCTCTGCTTTCAAAAGCCTGATTTCGCAAAGGTTTGCTGGCCTTTCTGAGAAGCTTCTGATCAAAAGCAGTTGCAGTTTTTGTCTGTTCATTGGTTAAACAGTGGCAATCCAATGATCCTGTGATTTCAGCTTCATCACTTTTCATAGCAATTCCAATGAACTTATCTGCCCGAAATTGCTTCGCTGACGCCTGACGCCTCACAGAGTTTCCAATCGACCAGCAGCTGCTAGACAGCAGCTATTTGGTGTTACGAAAATTCACAATTAAGCTGCTAGTGTTATTCCTCCATCTGTTCTGAATTTCGCTTTTGGTCTCCACCCGCACGCTGCTACAATTAATTTTTAATGAATTTTGTCTAGCGCAATCCGATGGCAGCGCTGGCTACTCTTTATAACCTCTTAAAAAGTATGGTAGAGTAAGTTCTGTAGTAGTAAGTACAGTTGTCTACTCTAGCTAAAAGAGGTATGTAAATTACTGTAGTACTGTATTTTTTACTTATGGTAGCACACTTGTCCGAGGTTCTTTTTTGCAATAGCGTCAGAGTTATGTTACTCGGTACCGGTACTATTTTACAGAAGAGTGAAAAGATTGACGACAACTCGATGCACTATAGTTCTTATAGTAGTTCACTGGGTGGCTGAAAGCTGCATAAGCTGGTAGCCTAACTTAAGGGGTGTGTAATAAGGAAGTGTCTCGAACAATCTCACTGTTAAAAGAAAAAGACCTCTCGGCGATAATACTCAAAATGTTACGAACCAGCGAGCGCCGAAAAAAAAATCAACTGATGACTGGCAACCCAACATCCTCTCTCCCGGAAAACTTTTTCATGTTCGTTGTTACTTAATCCGGATTGTTGCCTACTACTCTAGTAGTCTAGTCTAGCTACTGCTATTGTACCCTGGTACTATTTTGCGTGTTGCTTGAAGGTCTGTTTTTCCTTTTAAACGTAGTCTAGTCAACTAGTATTCAAGAGGGGGCCTGGATATCGCAAGACAAGACCAACACGCTTACAATGTGTAGGATTATGATATTTATTACTTTTATCTTTTATTACATCCAGCAGTAGTTTCTCCCGCCTAGAGGCGTGTAGTTGAATTCTCGGACTGGCTTCGCAGCTTTCTTTTGTGCTTGTTTCGTCTTCTTGGGTGTTGTTGTCTTGTTCGAAGGAACCTTCTTCGTTGCGCTAGCATCGCCAGTAGACGTTGCAGTTGGAGGAACCTTGGGAACAGGAGGTGCCGTCTTCTCAAATGCCTTGCACAGGCCAGACCGGGGCGCTTCCTCGACTGCCGCAGATTCTGTATTTTTTGCTGCTGCTGCTGCTGATTTATTCCTCGCTTGTTCTTTCTTATTCTCTTGCTTCTTGACATCCCGGAGGCTCTGCTCCGTCATGAGAGCTGCCGATCGAATTCCACCCCGAGTCATACCGGCGCAAAGTAAGGCATCATACGCCGAGTTTTGGGTACACTTTGGTCGACTCAAACCATCAATCGTAGGCGTTTCCTTTTGCCAAGATGGCAACTTGATATCGGCTGAGGAAAAACCTGGCTGCTTGTAAGCCGTGACATGCTGGAGGCCAACCAGCATCTGCCGCCGTCTCAACAGTTGGTTCTTAAATTGAATGTGAACCGGAGCCGAGGCCAACATTTCTTGAGGAGCGGTCCTGAGATTATTCAAAATACGAGGTTCATAGTGAGCCAGCTTGTCTCCCTGCTTCTCAAGTGCACTGGCAGTTTCCGAGACTTCTGATAAGAGAGACAAAGGGTTCAAGGCGGTTTTCCAGACAGCAGGGTCGCTCGTACAATTGCTACGACTTATTGTGCTAGTAGTAGTAGGAGGAGTTGGGTTCGCCATGGCGGCCCAGCGCTTCTTCAGTGGCTTTTGTGACATGCAGTCGCCACGATCAGCATTGATGGCCTCACCATCGTGTGCCAAAGGACGTTTTTTACCTGTCATACTAGTAGGCTCAGCAACTGCAGCGACGACACAGTCTAGTTTTTCTGTTGCAGGTCGCATGCTGGTAACTTCTACTCGAGTACTGGCGAGTTCGTAGCTAGGGTATAACAGGATCAACTGATTTTAGTCGCAACTCAATATCAATTTGATAATAATAGGAGATGATTATTCGGATATGAGAGAGGCTGCCCTTGAAGTGTAAAAATCCTTTATCGGGGCTCTTAACGAATACTCGAGTACTCAGTACTGGTAATTAGTATTGTTTTGTGGCCTTTTTGTTTGTGCTGCGTTGGCGACCACGGCCATTATCATAATTGCTGACGCTGACTCGAAGAGCTTCAGCATTACAGTAGTAGTATTTACAGAACCTGCTGCTCGGTGTAATGCACTGAATGTTCTGCACGTGCACATCGCCGTCTGTAGAAGTTGCTGTAAATATGTTAAAGAACGTTTAATTATGAAAACTTAATGCCAAAATCTTTGTATTCATTGTACAGTACCAGTACTAGTAAATCCTGTACCTTCTGTCGTAGCGACAACACTGAACCAGCATACCTGGTAATAGAACAGTTGGGAACTTGCACATTAGTTAACGCTGACATTTGCTCGGTCCCTATTATCGCAAGACAGTCCGGGATTTACCAAGATAGCCCAAGATAGGTTCTATTCGTATTCTGAGACCTTATAAACTCGGGATTGACGGGAAAGAGGTCATAAATAAAAAATGTAATAAAGCCTACCACTACTACTACCAAGGCTACCAGGTACCATACCTGGGGTAGCTAGTAGTCCTAGTACTAGCTAGGACTACCTGGTAGTAGTAGTAGAATACTAGTACTACTAGTAGTAGTGCGGAGTATTCTAGAGTACTGTACCAGGTAGCTAGTTCAGCATACTACGACCTACTCCTACTACTCTAGCTAGTACTAGAGTAGTACTCTTAGTACTGGTGTGCTACTACTACTACTAGTAGTAGCAGCTATTAGCTATTAGCTATTATTAGTACCTGGTAGTCTCCAGTAGTGGTACTACTACTACTACTAATAGTACCTGGTACCAGTAGACTAGACCTACTAGTAGCTACTACTTAGCTAGTACTACTAGTAGGTACTGTACCTGGGTACCATTCATTGCTTCTTCTTACGGTACGGTTACTAGACTAGCTACTACTAGTAGTAGTTGCAAAACAAGAGGATGTGGTCGGACGGAAGGATGACGGAAAGACAACACAATTCCTTGGAAACAGGGCTGAGTCAATCTAGAAGACGTGGTGATGGCTAAGCTAGCTACTAATCGAAGTCTACTCTAGTAGGAGTAGTAGAGAGCTTTGCTACTACTACTAGAGCTAGCTGTAAGTAGTCCTACTAGTAGTAGAGAGCTTTGGTGGTCGAGAGCCACTAGTAGCTGCTCTACTAGCAGAGAGCGTGAATGTAATATTATGCAGAATTTTTGACCCCGACTTGGGCATCGTGACCCGCCGCCCTCCTGAAATCAGCACTTTTTCAGCAGTGCCGTGCTCATCCAGTCATCATCTTTTAGCTACTAGTAGAGTGTAGAGTGTAGAGTAGGTCCAGCAGGGTGCATTACTCGGTGATGTGATGCCTGATGGTGACTCGAGATAGCCTGGTGTATTTTTACCTATTTCTATCAAGTAGTACTGTAGTATGTGAAAGTAGTTTTCTCCGTGTGGCTGGCTCTGCCCGCACTCTCAATCGAACAGTGTGGGCTTTGAATCTCTGGAATCCTGTGATGATCGAGACGTTTTTCAGTGTTTTTTATCAATCATAGCACTATTATTGTGTGTTAGTAGTATTTACTGCTACAGGACTAGCTCTACTACTGAAAAAATGCGACCCTTTTATTTTGCTTCTGGTGATCCAAATTCGCGATAACATTGTCGTGAGGTTCATTTTCCTGTAGCTTTATCGATCTTTTGCAATTTAGCACTACTCTCGGTCAGCCTAAACAAGCAGAAAAGATATTCGAAAAACTAGGAAAAGTTGATGAAGCAGTGCTGAACTGAGCTAACTATTTCAAACGTCAGAACACGAAGAACTCTGCCGTGGTAGCGCTGTAGCTTTCCTTCGCGTCGCCGCACCTTGGGACGTATCAGCCTGGCAGCATTTCACCGCCTACAGCAGTAATTTAGATATCTTACTCATAGTCTGTTGCTATCGCTGATCTCTGACATTCCGTGTCCAAGAGTCGGGAAAATCGGTCATGCTGAATTGCTTGGTTTTAGAATTGTAAGCACCTTCCGGAAGCAATTCTTGAAGAGTGTGACTGGAGACGGCGTTGCGAAGCTGCACCAAAACGCCCAGCGATACTTGACCTTGTCGACAGGCTTCACCAAAGACTCGAATACCAAACTGTGAGTCGTCCCAAAATATATTGTTGGCGCAAGCTTTGAGTACAGTACCAAAGGTAAAATGATCAGGGGCTAGCTGGTTCGATTGTCGCGGCTTTTGAAGGTAATGGACAATTTCTTTCTCCGTACCCTCGTCGGCGGCGACACATTGGTGGTTTCCCTGCAACAATTGAGAGTATAAGGTTTGAATCATTTCTTGGAGATAGCAGGAAACGATCATATCGTTGTCCGTATCAACGTCGTCATTGAATGACAAGTCACTGTACGAAAGAGGAGAAGATGTGGCGCAGGCATTGAGGACGGAATTATACGTGACAGTATTCGGTAGCACCTGGGGGTCGGCATCGCCGCGTATTATCATTTCTTGTAACAGTTCAGATGATTTTCGTGCCTTTAAGGGTTCCTTGGAATAGGCATAGGCATTAATAACCGTCGAATACGAAATACAATTGGGCTTGACTTGTGGATTACCCGTTCGTTCGTACAAATCCTTGAGTTCGTTCAACAATGCATGCGCTCGTGACGTTACACTTATCTCGCTGTCCTCATCATTCATGAGAGTGTTGTTTGGTGTCGACACGGACCCCACCGACGAAGAAGACGATCGACTCCAGGCATCCATCACAATCGTATACGATCGAGCATTGGGTGCCACCGGCATGCTCCTTAAGATAGCTTCGGCTCGTTCTCCAGCGTCTGGGGCACCAGAACGTGCCCAAGCGTGCAAACAACAGTTGTACGAAACAACATCTGGCTCTACCGGCATGGATTCTAAAAAGGCTTGACAGTCTTCGGCGGCCTGTTGCCCTCCTCTGCATTTGGAGTAGGCACTCAGAATGGAATTGTACGAAACGATATTGGGTTGTAGGGCCACATCGTTGTTTGCTTCATATCGTTCTTTCAACAATTGCAACACTTGGAGCGCTTCGACAACATTACCCGTTCGACTCCAGGCATCCATCACAGTACTGAACGACCGAACATTAGGCTTGACACGAACGCGAGGAGGTCCTGCCACCAATTCTTCTTCCGATAAGTTACCGCAAGCATTGCGCTCGTACCAATCTTGATTTTGGGCTCGTTGTTGTTCGTGATCTTCCACCATTTCCAATAGCAGCGTTTGTGCTCGCTCGGCGGCAGCAATCCGGGGCATATTTTTCCAATGCACAGTGTTGAGGTTTGGTGTATCACTACTACTACTACTACCGCTACCTCTACCAGTATCACTAAATGTAGTGGCAGCAGTGTTGGGTAAATCCGTGAGCATGGCGGGTGTCGATTTTGCCAGTGCCTTCAGTACAGTATTGTAAGCTACCGTATCGCGATAGGTCATGTTCCGTAAGATTTGGTAGGCTAGCATGGCAGGATGCGGTGTTTTATTGCTATGATCCCTGTGGTTCCTGGCACACTGAGTAGCCAATTTGGACAGTTCAATATTGGTGCGATGTGTCTCATCAGCATCTTCTTCGTTACTTCCATAAAGGCGATTGCAATCATCGTATTGATCTTGCACATCTGATTCGTTTTCTTTCTGAACATCCAGAGGTGATGCAGACACAGATGATGCTGCTGTGCAAAAGCACCTTTTTAATGTTTTGGTCAAAGAAATTACAGAGACGGAGCGTGGATGGCAAACGTTGATCTGATGTCGTACAGCGGCATGATTCTTCCTGGAGTTTATTATTCTTCGTGGAAGAGTAGTGTATGCGGTTGGAATCATTATTATTTGAAATGCCTGGCATTGTAATGATATTGTCGTTGCGCTCGCAGAGAGGAGCAACAATCGAAACACTAATATTATTATCATGCTGCTCGAATTCATTTATTCTTTCTGTTTTTAATACAGGCGAATCAGTAATAATCCCTACCGACAAATTTTGAGATGATAGAGTTCAATTGTCACCCCAATAAAAACGAGAGCTAATTTGAAAACAAAGAAAGCCACGGGCATATCCTCTCTCAATTACGTCTTGTTGTTGTTTCTCTTTATTGGCTGGGGGTTTTCTGTATGTGTTGGCTGTTGGCTGGAGGTTTTCCGTGTTTTTGGGTTTTTTGTTTTGTTAGTTTTAGTAGAGAGTACTCTAGTAGCTACAGGTACTAGTAGCTACAAGTAGCAACACTAGTAGTAGTAGCTACTACTAGTAGTAGTAGCTAGTAGTAGTAGTAGCTAGTACTAGTAGTAGCTACTACTAGCAGTAGTAGCTACTACTACTAGTTGCTCTACTACTCCTAGGTAGAGAGTGCTACTAGCTACAGTAGCTACTGACTACTAAGTGGCCAGTATTAGTAGCGTAGTACTCGAGTACGGTAGTAAGTTTAGCTGAACCTTACTACCACCTGCCTTATTAAGAAGCTACCAGCGACGAAACTTGCCAAAAAAGTTGTTATTACAGTGCATTTTACACTAGACCCGACTGCTTCCGAAACGTAAAACAGGACAAAAATATATTAACCCTGATCATTGAATTCAATGAAAAATATTCGAATAGATACAGCCAGCAAGCTAGCTGGCCATTGCTAATGGCTCGTCGTTAGTGATTGTGAAGCCTACCACAAGTAATTGACAACAAGGAGGGCAATGCCCGCGACACGAGCCATGAAACCGATAGAAAGATTGATCGCGGAAGAGACTTGGTCGCTTTCAGTCACCGAAGATTCCGAATCGGATTCTGCGTCTTCCGTATTTTGGTCCGATTCTGCGTCTGACTCTTCATCAGTCTCTGGAGACGTTGTCACCGCGTCGGATTCCATGTCTTCCGTCACGTCAGATTCCAGGTCTTCAACCTCTGGCGACGTTGTTGACATATCAGATTCTGGGTCTTCGGTCCCTTGCTCTGGGTCAATGGTTTCAGGGACGACAGTAGCAGGGGCCTCCGGCATAACAGCTTCAATACCAAAGTTTGTTTGCCAAAAGTCGGGGTCTGCGTGGTTGCCCTCTAGTGTCGCGACGCTGTCCGATGCGACGCCGGGTTCTCCTACTTGTCCCTCAAAGATGACCAAGTTTTCAACTTCGTCGTACAAAAAGAATTGAAAGGGGCGGTTGGCCAAGAAAAGCACCGCTTGCGGAGGAGGCAATGATGTCAACGACAATCCAAGGGCCGTAACAGCTGCTGCCTCGACTCCTTTTTCGTTGACGTCAATGAAAGTCTTCTGGATAATGGCATCGATGAACGCATCACACCGACCTTCTACAATGCACATGTTGTCTGGTCTCTCTTCAAACGGAGCCGTCATACCCAACGCTAGAAGAGCAGCCTTCAAGTCGTCTTTGTACTCGGATTCAAACTTGAACTTTGGAAGCGCAAAGGCGACCCGTGTGCGCTCCAACATGGGAATGGCCGCCAGCACATCCACGGAGGAGGTCATGTCACCAGCGAATTCTGGAAAGGGGAGAACAAAGATCATGGAAAGACCCGAGGAATCTTCACCTCCAACGAAACTATGCTGCAAAACTTGGTACCCGGGAAGAGCCTCGTGAGAATATTGAAAACTTTCTACCTGGTTCATAAAATGAGCTGTGCTTTCTGCTTCTGGAGTGACATAGAACAAGTCAGCATTCGTATAATCTTCTTCGAATTGGTGCATCCATGATGCCTTGAGGTAAATAGAATTTATGGCAACCATGAACCAAGGACTGAGTGGACCTTCGTTCACAATGGAGTCAATGAGACCGTTAGTGGATTCGTTGACCCATGCATTCACTTGACCACCCGCATCGTCGCTGGAAAAATCCAATGTTTGAACGAAATCACCTACAACAGCTTCGTACGTTGCATTGAGGGTAAACTCATCGTGCAGAAAGACGCTATTGGCAAGTTCCAGTGCTGGCTCGTTTCCACTGCATTCCCCATCAAATTCATTGTAACAGCGTCCCTGGTAGCGATTCGTAAGACTCGTGGCCATGGCATTCCACAACAGCGTCGACTGGCTGTTGGTGGTATCATCCGGATATCCCAAGACGGTTCGCATTTGCATTTCACTGTCACTGATAGCACTCGGATAGACCAGACTCATGGCCATGGATACACCCAATGACGATGTACACTCGTTCTCACCCACCGCCGTGTAGAGTTCCTGGGTCAATTCATCAGCAAAAGGAGCATGATCAATACTTTGAGCTCCCGTCAACGATGGAAATGTATTGACACTTCCTGCTACTAACACAAGTGGAATAAGACTGTTGGAAAATTTCATTTTAGTTCTTGTTGCTGTTGTTGTACTCTTTTTTTTTAATAATTTATCACGAAATTGCTTTTTATTTTCACGAAATTGCTTTTTATGAGAGAATACGGATGACGGGTAATCTTGCTGGTTGCTTGCTGGTTATGTGGTATGTGTGTTTTGGAGGAATAGATACAGCATACAGCAGGTAGCTCAATTTACGCTAAATGCAATTGAAGACTTCTTGATTTGTCTCTTATTAATAATAATTCAATCGATGCGATCTATTCAAAGACTTCAATCGTATACAGTATATATAACATACAGAGCTTCTTAGTTTTTCAACTTTTATTTTTTTCTGTTGGATAACAAAAGGTCTTCAGTCGGATACAGATACAGTACGTAACCAAACAACGATTGAGAGGACGAAAATGAGAACACTCTCTTGAATCAGTAGTGGTGGACTCGTTCTTTTCTTGCCTAAAAATTTCCGAATCCTAATCTTTGCTTGCTCGACCATGGTATGAAATAATGATCGTACTCTTTTAATATGGTAGTAGTAATAAATAAATACTAAGTTATGGGTAGTCTACTGAACAGAGAGATATTGCTCAATTAGTTGTTTTAACGTTAACGGTAACCTGGACTGCGCAAGCCAAAAGAACTGAATAACCTTTCACGCAGAGGAAGAATGTTACATGACTGGTGGGCTAGGAATAACGGGCACCTTCTTGGACCTTCTTGGATCTGATACGCATAACAGAGTGAAACCAAAGCACTTTCAACCAACACTCTTCGTCTTGATGTCACTGGTCGCAGAAGTGTACCCTTCGTCTCCGTCGGAAGCGAATCGTGTAATTTTTCTCCGCTGCGGTACAGGTGGGGCTCCACCATATTCCCTGCCATTTTCCTTCAAGGGGTGTGCATCAGCTATGCCAGACTCGATATCTTCTTGGATGGTATCAAAATTGAAAGTAGGAAGTTCACTCGTATGCCGAGACTTTTTCTTTTTGTGTCCTTTGGAATGGTAAATATGATGAATGCCGCCAGAATGGAAACGTCGGTGATGACGCCTTTCATCTTGGTGCACAATCTGCAGCAGCTCTTTGAGCTCGTCATTGTCGTTCATTCCAGAATGGGACAGCGGCTGCTTAAGCTGCCCAATGGCACATTGGCGTACAATGGTCTCGGCCCACTGCAATGAAATGTCCTTGTACAATTCATGGTTGAAATCTGGCTCATCTACGAGCAACTCAGGGTGTGCTTCAGAATCCTCGAGATCAGAAAGGAACCGGAGATAGAGTGTCCCGTGGATTGTCTGGATCTTTAGAGCATCTTGATTAACAGCCTCCCAGCGCTTCTCGATATCAACAGAACTGTCTATGCGATCCCCATCTAAGGATTCCTGCCAGAATTCGCTGTGACCGTGACCTAGTTCGGTGGCCACCTCTTCGGGGCTTCTTAACACGGTTCCTGACTTTCGAATTTTTCGTTCCACGTGCACTGAAATAATCTCTGAAAAGGTGAGGTGACCAATCACTTTTCGGCCAGCTACAACATCGCACAGCCGCAAGCCTCTTCCACCTTTGGTTGCCTTGAGAGCCATCTTTCCAGCTTCTCTGAGCTGCTCATGTCTATCAGAGCCGTCATTTTCGCTAATGTGCACATACACCATCTCGTGCTTTGTGAGAACAACGTCCACCAGCGACCATTTGTCAAGCAGAGGAATTAATTTGCGCTCACATCGTCTCATGGATCGCACTAAGCGAGCATTTGGGAATTCGAATGCGCTGAGGGAGTCATACTTCTCCATTTCCAACTGAGCGTGGTCCACTTCAAATTCCAATGGACCACCAGTGACAGCTTTGTCTAAGCCAGCACGAGCAGAGGGCACCCGAGAAAGATTTGCACGAGATTTGACCGGCATTCCAAGCTCTCCAGCGAGAATGATTTCCTGAACTTCAGGGGCAAGTTTGCTGTACTTTTTGTTACCTGTCAGGTGGGTTTCGTTTGAATCCTTCACGATATTGCCTGTTGATTGAAAACCGCGATGGAGAGGCTCGTTATCTTCACTCACTCCTGCGGGGGATGGACCTCCTGTAGACGGCTGCTTTGCATCGGGCTCAAGCAGAGGATAGCGCTGCTCAAAAATATCAACGCCTAGCATTGCCTGAAGTAGCTCACCACTAAATTCGCCATATTTTTCAACAATCTCTGGATGTTCTGATATTGCAGCCTGCCAAAGTTCAACGATAGTACCGCTCTTGAATTTGCCATGGCCATGGCTTCCGCCGTGCTTAGTTGAAGGGGTGATAGCTACGGATCGTTTACTTTTTTCATATCCATTGAGTTCTTCTGTCACTGGTTCATTTCCCAAATCAAAGCGCTGAACAATTACCCTTGCCAACAGAAATCTAAAAAGCCTAAGCAAAATCAATGCCGCGAACGGTTCAACTTTTCCAAGACCTCCCTTGTGTCGCTTGCCAAAAGTTGGACAGTTACAGTAGAGGGTTGTATCTATACACTCTTCTACCTCGCTCTGGGCTTCGTAGCCTCCTGCGAGGAAGCGAGAAAAATTTTCCCTTGTCGGCTCATAACTATCTCCAGTCGTATAGGAATCAGTGATATTGCTGTAGGTCTCATTTTCTAATGCATACCCCGATTCGCTGGTGCTGTACTTACTGTCATAGACGGGATACTCGTTGCCGTCGCAACATCGCTGAATCTCGGCGCCAAAGAATATCATCAAACAAGTAAAAGAGATGACAATATCTATGGCCGCGGCTAGAAAGATAATCCAATGCTCTGCCTTGGTGCCCACTATTTCCTTTTCCTGTTCCTCGTATGGAATTTCCTTGTAGGCAGGGAAGAGGATAATGTTGTACGTCGAAATGACGAGAAACATGAAAAGCCAAAAGGTGACGCTCCAGAAATCAATATGCAAGTCGAGGTCCCATGAGTCGTCGTCGTGTGGAATAATACATTGTTGCTGTAGGAAACTTTCCACTCTCATACCGATCAGGAAGAAGCACAGTGTTGTTCCAAGCATGTGTGTGACGAATGCGGAGGTTTTTGAAAGGAAAAAACGCCTCATGTCGTTGTTTAAGCGAGCCAACCGAGTCGAACATGGCACGTAGTCTTCTTCATTTTCATCGTAAAAAGAGGAATAGCGAGTGGAGTTGAAGTTGTCAGCATCTCCAACATCACTCAACCCTCCAATGGATTTATCTGTCTCGACTGTCTCTTCATCATTATTAATGCCACTATCGCTGTCCCTGTCACTCCCTATTTTTTCGAGCGGCAACTCGCGTTGTCCAAATTGTCCTCCGTCTTCGATTGACGACCTTGATGGTGATATGACAGGTGGATCCATATAACTGGAAGAGTCTTCATGGTGTTCTGATTCTTCTTGAAGAGATTCCAGCTTGTCAGGCACCCTGCTCCTATTAACTCTTGGCTGTTCCTTATTACTAGCATCGTCCTCCTCGATGTCCATTTCTCTCGATGTTGTGGCACCATCGCCAGAAGGGACCCTCCAAAATTCCATCATTGACTTCTTGTCAAGCTTGTTCTCGTCTATTTGAAAGTCATTGCCAACTTGCATGAGCTTTATCGCTGCACTCGCAGATAAGGACTTCTTTCGATTTTGCCGTCTCTGTCGTCGCTGCTGCTGATAAGTCGTCGCCACAACGGAGTCATCTGCTGCGTGTAGTGGAATGTTGGATTTTGAAAATAATGGGCGCGTCGATGGAGCTATGTCAGTGGTCTGTGCTGCTCCTTCATTGTGCACCTGAGCCTCAGACTTTTCCGCGACTTCTTTTAAATTGGATTTCCAAAAATCATTGGCCAAACCACTAGCAGCGCTCGCAGAGACAGCCTTCTTTCGGTTTCTCCGGCGCTCTCTGCGCTTCAAAAGAGCCGAGTCGTCCACAGCGAATTTGGAGGGTGCATTGCCTTCTTCGTCATCACGTATTTTGGTTTTGAATTTAGATTCTGCAACCTCCCATTCCTTGTCTTTGTTGTTATTTTCGTCGTCATTCGCGACGCCTGCTCCAAAGAAATTCAAGTTCTGACCAGCTTTCCCCAGCGAAGCCATAAGCGCTACTCCGTCCGAGACAGACTTGCGGCGATTACGCTTTCGATCCCTTCTTTCAGCTTTTCGAATATCACCCAGCGGCATGGCTTCCCGCAGCGACTTGGTATCCATCTTAACAAAATCTACCAACAACGACGCCTTTTCGGGTTCAATCGTGGCGGCCTTCTTTTCGTCAATAGCGGGCATGCCCATACTGGGGCGAGGCTTCTTGGATATCACCGGTACTTGGAAACCCAGTGGAACAGATAGTGCGCCAGCGGAATCTCCGGGAAGAAGTGGCATGATATCCTGCGGTGGCCCTCTTGACAGTGGCGGAGTCTCGAGGGGCGCCCTCATAACGTCTTGCAAAGGAACGCTCATTATCGATTCTTGAGCCGCTATAGGTAAAGGTTCTCTTAACTGTGATAAGTCAACGATCGGCTTGCTCGTAATATGAGGAGAATCGTGTTCCTTGATGACTGGCATTGTGAGTTTTGAAGCTGATGGTTGCATAATAACTGGTGTTGCTGCAGTGCCATTCCTTGTCACGATAGGAACCGTACCGGCAGGATAGCAATGGCCCATATGGGCATCGTTACTCTCTTGTCGTCGCCTTTCGGCTTCTTCCAATCGAAACACTGCCACCGTCTCGTGCAGACGCTTGCGATTGACTAATTGTCCGAGGGATGTGCACATGGTATATTTGGGCAACATTTTGGCCGTGACGTACACGTAAAAAAGGTAGCAGACGAGCGTTACAATGAGGTATACTTCTGCATCGATTGCATTGCCCGCATTAATGTCGTCCCAAAAGACGACGATCACAGATAGGGCAATTGCATAGCCAAATTGCATAAATTGAATGATAATGACAACAATTTTGGGATCATCCAAGAAGAAGAGTCTCAACTGTTCGGTGGCCAGCGAATGGTGCAAATTGGCATCCGCAAATCGTCGATCGGTACTCTCGCGCTCTTCCGTGTTGACTTCGACTGCGCCATTGCAGTGAGCATGGCCATGATTTTCTTGTTTCGATGTAGGTGAAAGGGCCGAGTTGCTACGACGACTACTGGCTGAACGGCGGTAGGAGAATCGAGCACTTTGCCGGTCGTCTACGTCATCGTCTTCTTCGTCGACACTCCACAAGTGCTTCATTTCCATAATTTGCATAAAAATGCCTTGCATACTGTAATACAACCACATACTGATGAGGATGAACAGAATCATTTGGATATAGAAAAAGGCTGCTAAAGTGATAAGGGACTTTTCTCGATCTTTGGTAATATCGGTAGTGATTCCCGTGATGTAATAAAGGACACAAATGAGTCCTGTCAACCACAGCCACGCACTGGTACTGACATGAATCAAGTGTTTAATGACTTGCTGTTCGCTCCGCATCAAGTACGTCGATACCTTGAGTTTGAGTGGCAAATCGTAGGATTGTAAAAAGTGTACCCGCATTTCGTGAAATCGTACTTGTACCAACAATTTGTTGTACTTGGCCTTCAAACGAGGATACTTGATGGTGTAAAAGCAGCTCACACAAAACCGTTTGAGAGACGACCACAGTGCAGCACCCTTGCTTTCGTTATCGTAAAAATCCATCGTGGATCGTTGAATACTCCTGCCTAAAGTTTGAATGCTCGACACCATATTATTTTTAAGAGACGTCGTACTGTTGTCGCCGCTTTTGGCTGTATTATTGGCCGAAACACCATCGCTCCCCAGATTGCTGTCTCCGAACAACTTGTCCCTCACTCGATCAAATTCTTCTCGTATTTCCACGTAGTGATTGAGCTCCAATTCTTCCGTTCGGACCCAAATTCGTCGGGATTTCCGGTGTGCAAAGATTGCCAAAATGACGCTCTGCAGTGCATTGAAAATGGCCGTGTAAAACAGGACGAAATGTACATCCACAAAGAGTCGTTCCATATTGGTATCGAGATCATCGTAATATTCGTGCAACAAATGAATGAAAAGTTCCACAATGCCCAACGTTGCCAATTCGCGGTACACGCCATCCAGGACGGCCTGAAAAATGGGTCGATTCAAGGCCGATCGATCCATTTTGCGCCGAAAGGCTTCCACGAACAACAGTAAACCCAAGGTCAATACAGCCACACTGAGGGTGCCATAATAAATAGGGTTCGGTTCGGAGCTAGCATCACCACCGGCAAGTGCTCTGGCAACACTGTGCTTATACTGCTGCTGCTGCTGCTGCTGCAGCTGCACGTTGTGCATTCGATGATCCGCCGTAAGCCTACTACTATCTTTATTGTGCAGCAGGGCAGTGTAAAAATCATTGGGAAAATCGTGCTCGACTGGATTGTTGTTGTTGTTGCTGTTCAAGTTGGGAAAGGTAGTGGTGTCGTCATGGTGACGAGTACCTTCTCCGAAATCATCACCGTCCACGTTATTATCCTCGTCCATTATTACCCATTCCATTCTTATTCTTCCTATTATTAATATTATTATTACAATGCACGCGGCTCTTGTTGATCTGTTAATCGTTAACTGAAGTTGTAGCACCCTCGTTTTACGACAACGATAGTAGCTTAAGAGTCAATGAAAACAACACAGATAAACGTTATTAATGCAAAGAAAATAATGATTCCTTCTTTCATCAAGGGACTTTTTTTGAGGTTGTGCGGAGAACAGTAGTCTATGTATGATCATGTTGACAATCAATTCGTGAAAGATTCATAGGTTTTCGGCTTTCTGGGATTGGCACAACACAAAATTAATCAATGGCCCCTGGGGGTACGTACGCCAACCACTCTTTTTCAGAGTTAACTCAAACCTTCTTAACCTACCGGTTTTCCAGTGACAGCGCAAGGATGAACACCCTTTAAGCGTGCTTTTAACTAGCAGCTGTTCTTCCTTTCGTCGA
>Ga0210036_1001406_pt1 | contig 27174 bp, 23 predicted proteins | sample CryGeymeta201515_FD_185469 | JGI IMG/M metagenome (GOLD analysis project Ga0210036, IMG submission 185469) | Groundwater microbial communities from Crystal Geyser aquifers in Utah, USA - Crystal Geyser metaG 2015-15 (SPAdes) (version 2) | ecosystem: Environmental > Aquatic > Deep subsurface >...
CAATCATATCCCTGAATATCAAGCTAAATATGCCTATCGCATTTTAATTGGAATCGCAGGCCTCAGTGCTCTGATTTTAAGTTTTATGCTAAACTCCATTTATTTCTTTCTGATCACTGCAGTTTTTAACGGATTACTTTGGTTTTATTCCCAACGCTACAAACGGCAGTTTTTAGTTGGAAATCTGGTTGTAGCCTTTTTAAGTGCCGGACTCATTTTTTATGTGTGGTTTTACGACCTCTTAGTCATTATTCTGGATCCAATCTCAAATGCCAGACTGGAACCTGTGATGGGAATGATGGCAGAAGTAATTCTGATCTATGCAGCGTTTGCTTTTCTTGCCAGCCTGATCAGGGAAATAATCAAGGACATGGAAGATATGAAAGGAGATTTTGAAACAGGCTGTCGCACCATGTCGGTAGTTTTAGGGCCTAGTGTTACCACGAAAATTGTTTGGCTCTTGATCGTTGCATTAACATTATTGATCGTTTGGTGGCAAATATTATTGTTTAAGAATGGAGCGCTGGCTGCTTTTGGATTTCTTTTTGTGACTGACAGTTTGTTGTTGATTTCGGCAATGCAATTAGCCAATCCATCTGATCAGCAACGCTTTAAAAGAAGTTCAACTTTAATGAAGCTCGTCATGCTAACAGGAATAATTTCCATAGCCTTTATTCAACTATGAAAAACCTGCTCGAAAAACTTAAATCATACCATGTGCTTTTGGCATCTAAATCGCCCAGGCGAAGGCAATTGCTTAAAGATATGGGAATTGATTTTGAAATGATTAGCAAAGAAACCGACGAAAGATTTCCTCAAGAGCTTATTCCTGAAGAAGTTGCAAGCTACCTCAGTAAGAAAAAATCTGATGCTTTTTCCGAAGCAGAAATGCCAGACAACTATTTACTTATCACGGCTGACACAATTGTAGTGGCAGAAAACGCTATTTTGAATAAAGCTGATAATTATCAGCAAGCCAGGCAAATGCTACAAAGCCTCTCAGGGAAAACACATCGGGTTATTACTGGCATCACACTCAGAAGTCGTGAAAAAACAATCAGTTTTTCAGCTCAAAGTGAAGTATCATTCAAAAAATTAAGTCAGGATGAAATTGATTGGTACATTCAAAATTATCACCCTTTTGACAAAGCCGGAGCTTATGGCATTCAGGAGTGGATCGGATATATTGGCGTTACATCAATCAAAGGATCATTTTACAATGTGATGGGTCTTCCCACGCATCGCCTTTACGAAGCATTAATAAAGTTTTAATTACAAGCAATTATGAAAAGTGGTGCATTTGTCCGTAAAATTTTAAGATACTTTTTTCAGGGGCTGCTTTATCTGGCGCCTGTTACAGTTACTATTTGGAGTATCTACCTCGTTTTTCAATGGGTTGATGGCCTGCTAATCAATTATTTGGATGAACTCTTAAGCGTTCATATTCCGGGCCTGGGAATTTTGGTTCTACTGATATTGATTACATTGATTGGCATGTTGGGTTCAACAATTTTATTCAAGCCTTTTATTGCATTTTTTGATCAGCTGTTTGTAAAAGCTCCCCTAATCAAGATTATTTATACCTCTGTTAAAGATCTGGTTTCGGCCTTTGTAGGACAAAAACGGCGCTTTAACGAACCCGTGCTTGTTAAAGTGGGGAAAGGCTACGAACTCGAAAAAATTGGTTTTATCACAAACAAAGATTTAAAATTTCTGGGCATAAGCGATAAAAAGGTTGCCGTATATTTGCCGCACTCTTATGCCTGGTCGGGCAATTTATTTATTGTACCTGCCGAACATATTAAACCGCTGGATGCATCTGCAACTGATGTGATGAAATTCATCATTTCTGCAGGCGTCACAAATCTTGAAACACCAAATGACAGAAAATAATTCAACAAAAAAACCTGTAATTCTAATCACCAACGACGATAGTTATAGCGCTGCAGGCATTCGAAAGCTTATAAGTTTGATGCGCCCTTTAGGAAAAGTCGTCGTTGTTGCCAGCGAACTCATCATGTCAGGGATGGGGCATGCCATCACGATCAAAACACCCTTACGGATGAAAAAAATAGCCAGCGAAACCGATTATGAGGAATATGTATGTAACGGAACACCTGCCGATTGCGTAAAACTTGGGACGCAGGTTGTTCTAAAATCAAAGCCCGACCTTGTTGTAAGCGGCATCAATCACGGATCAAATGCTTCCATAAACGTGATTTATTCAGGCACCATGGCAGCAGTGCTCGAGGCCTGTATTGATGGCATTCCGGCAATTGGTTTCAGCCTGCTCGAATATAGCATGGATGCCGATTTTAGTCATGTAGATGAATTCGTTATGGCAATTACCAATCAGGCAATCTTAAGAGGATTGCCACATGGTGTTTGCCTCAATGTGAACATCCCTGCCATCTCCGATGAAAAACCTAAAGGCATCAAAGTATGTCGGCAATCTCAGGCCCGATGGGTTGAAGAATTTGATTCGCGAATGGATCCACGCGGTGGTGATTACCACTGGCTAACAGGACGTTTCGAAAATGATGACCTATCCGAAGATACGGATCAATTTGCGCTCGAAAACAATTTTGTTTCGGTAGTACCTGTGCAATATGATCTTACAGCACATCATGCCATCAACACCATAAAAGATTGGAATTTATAAAATGAATCTTCCCTTTAAAAACCATCTGCTTTCAGGAATTATCGCCGGGATTATTGCGATGGCACTGGCTTATGGTTTACTCGAGCTCCTACTTTTAATCCCTGCTTTGCAAAATTATAACGCCAACCCCAGACTTCACTTTCTTTATGCAGCGATTCCAAATTTATTCCTGATGCGATTCTGGCTTGTCGGCAAGCATATGGAACAGGCTGGCAAAGGGGTGTTATTAATTACCTTTGTGCTTATTATTGCAGTTTTTATCCTTTTTGGAACCTGATCAAATGCGCTATTATATCATTGCCGGTGAAGCTTCCGGCGACTTACATGCCTCCAATCTCATCGCTGCCATTCGCCAACATGACGCCAATGCAGCAATCAGAGCATGGGGAGGCGACTTGATGGAGCAGCGGGGTGCCGTGATTGTAAAACACTACCGTGAACTGGCTTTTATGGGTTTTGCAGAAGTGATTCTGAACCTGAAAACGATTTTGCATAACCTGAGTTTTTGCCAACAAGATATCAAACAGTTCAATCCTGATGTACTTATTTTAATTGACTATCCGGGTTTCAATCTGCGTATGGCACGTTTTGCACATAAAATTGGATTGAAAGTTGTTTACTATATCTCACCTCAAATCTGGGCATGGAAAAAAAACAGGGTTCACACAATCAGAAAAGTAGTTGACAAAATGCTCGTGATTCTGCCCTTTGAGAAAGCTTTTTATCAGCAATACAAAGTGGATGTAGAATTTGTTGGCCATCCTCTGCTTGATGCTTTTCAGCAATACAAATGGCAAGATGAAGATGTTTTCAGGACAAAAAATGCGTTGGGAAGCAAACCACTTATTGCCTTGCTTCCCGGAAGCCGCAAGCAGGAAGTTAGCCGAATGCTAAGCATAATGCTTCAGATGATTCCACTTTTCCCAAATCACACTTTCGCTATCGCAAAAGCTCCTTCACTGGATCGGGATTTTTACCATCAATTTACCCAAGAACTTGAAATTAATTTAATTGAAAACCAAACTTACGACCTCATTAAACATGCAACAGCTGCCCTCGTAACTTCGGGTACAGCTACACTCGAAACCGCCCTTATCGGCACACCCGAGGTGGTATGCTATTCCGGAAATGCGCTTTCCTATCAAATCGCCCGCCGCATTATCCATGTGAAATATATTTCGCTTGTAAACCTGATCATGGACAGGAAAGTAGTAACGGAACTGATACAGCATGAGTTCAATATTAATTCACTTAAAGCATCTCTTGAAGCATTGCTTCAACAATCTCCGGAAAGAATGCACATGATAGCTGAATTTAAAAGCTTACAAGAAAAGCTTGGCAGAACTGGCGCTTCAAAAAATGCTGCTCATGCAATTAGAAAATTGATTGAAAATAACTGATCTTTCTCAATAATTAATTATCTTGGCGCTGTAAAAACAATCCATTCCGCCAGGCATGATTAATTTTAACAAATATCCATTCTTCAGAATATTATTTCCGTTTGGTCTGGGTATTTACACTGCAACAAACTGGCATTTAACAGCTTATACATCAGAAATCATACTAATAATTGCAGGACTCACACTCTCGTTTTTCCTCCAAATCCTGCTAAACAAATCCTATAGCTTACGTTGGTTGGTAGGTGCAAATGTGATTTTACTCATGACTGTAGCTGGAGCATTAAATGTTATCGCGAATGAAGCCAATCAAAAGAAAAGTAATTTACCTGAACTCAATGCATCTGATGGTCCATTTATTGCCAGAATAATTGACATGCCGGTTGAGCGTGAGGCAACTATTAAAGCAACACTCGAATGGATTGCCTTCGACACTGGAGATAGCATCCTGCGGGTTAATGAAAAAGTTTTGGCTTATTTTCAAAAAGTTCCAAACATTCATCCCCTATCGTATGGGGATATCATAAGTTTTTCCACCAACCCCAAAACTATAGAACCTCCAAAAAATCCAGGGCAGTTTGATTATAAAAGATACCTCCGTGGCAAAGCAATACATTCTCAGGTTTACCTCAAAGAAAACAGCTGGATTTTAACGTCTTATCAAAAAAGAAATCCCATTTATGCATTGGCCTATCAATTGCGCGATCACCTGTTGAATGTACTCAGAACACATCAGCTAAGCGGAGAAGAGTATGCCGTTGCAGCTGCAATTTTACTTGGATACGATGATTCCTTGCCGGCTTACCTCCGAAAAGGCTATGTGGCAGCAGGTGCAATGCACGTGCTTTGTGTTTCGGGCTTGCATGTAGGGATAGTATTTCTAATCTTTTCATTTTTACTTAAGCCATTGAATGACAAAGGCCTGCAAGGAATCATGAAAACAATTTTTCTGCTTTTGATGATTTGGTCGTATGCTTTGATTACAGGACTTTCACCTGCTATTCAGCGCGCCTCACTTATGATTAGTTTTGTGCTGCTTGGTAAACTTTTTGGCCGTAAAGGATTTGCATTAAATTCAGTAGCTGCATCAGCTTTTATTCTTTTGCTTTTAAACCCACAAAACCTTGTTGAGATAGGATTTCAGCTTTCCTATGCTGCCGTATTTGGCATTTTGCTTTTACACCAGCCCATTTCAAAGCTTTTGTATTTCAAAACAAAAATTCCATCGCTCATCTGGGATGCCACTGCCTTGGCGCTTGCCGCACAGCTAGCCACAACACCTTTCGTGCTTTACTATTTTCACCAGTTTCCAGTTTATTTCTGGCTAAGCAATCTATTCTTGATGCCACTATCCTTTGTTGTAATCGTAACTGGAATGGCCCTTTTAATGCTTCATTATCTTCCAATTATTCCAGCATTGATTGGCAAGGCACTCTCAGCTATGGTTTACGTCATGAACTATGGTATTCAATGGATTGAATCTCTACCCATGTCAGTCCTCAAAGGTCTATTTATCAACAGGATGGAATTTTTTACCTTATTGTTAGTTCTTGTATTTGTAATCGTCCTAATCAGAAAAAAGCATAGCATATTCGCCCTTCTTACTTCCGGTTTAACCCTACTTCTTTTTGTTTCGTTTACGGCCAGAAAAATTGATAACAGTCAACAAATGAGCTTTGTAGTATATGACATAAACAAACAATCGGCGGTAGATTTCATTCTGGCAAATGAGCACCTTTTGCTTGCAGACAGTAATGTTTTGGAAGACGATTTTTCGAGAGAGTTTTTTATGGAAGGAAATTGGGTAGAGAAAGGGCTTCCGCTTGAACCAACGCAATTATTTTTCGAACAGGAAAAGTACGAAAATGCGTTTCTTCTAAAAAATAAGCACTTGATCAGTTTTGGCGGAAAACTAATCCTGCTTTGGGAACACAACAAACTTTGCACCGACAGTTTATCTTACCGCCCAACTGTTGATTGGGTTTTGATTCGTGGCAGTGAAAGAGAGAATCTTCAGCAAATCTTAAATTGCTACCAGCCCAGAATGCTTATCCTTGATGGAAGTGTTCCATACTATACGGCTCAAAAATGGGAGAGCAAAGCCATTGAAAAAGAAATTCCATTTCATTATACCAAAAAAGACGGTGCATATTGTTTTGATGCATTTCAATTAAGAGCTCCATAAACACAACGAAATCAAAGTACTATCAATTGCAAATCTGCAAAACACTTTCGGTTAATTGAAACCCAAAATCCTCGTTAAAGATTTTTTAATCTTTCGTTGAATTTTTTCTTGCAGAATAGCAAAAAGCCCGTATCTTTGCAGCACTTTTTGAAAACGCAAAACGTTCTTAAAATCCTGGTTCGGTAGTTCAGTTGGTTAGAATACCTGCCTGTCACGCAGGGGGTCGCGGGTTCGAGTCCCGTCCGGACCGCCAGACGCTTTTCAGATACGCTGAAAATTGATTGAAATTTTGGGGGCTTAGCTCAGCTGGTTCAGAGCACCTGCCTTACAAGCAGGGGGTCACTGGTTCGAATCCAGTAGCCCCCACAAAATTTAGACTGCTTTTTAGCGGTCTTTTTTTTTGACCTATGGCTAATTTGTACATTTTGTTTTCGCAAAGTCTTGACAAGTATTACGTTGGTTCTACTTCAATGGATGTAAACCAAAGGCTGAGAAGGCATTTGTCTGATCATAAAGGGTTTACTGCAAAAGCAAAAGATTGGGTGGTCGTGTATTCCGAGCGTTTTGATGATCTTTCTTCGGCCAGAAAGAGAGAAATGCAGATCAAGAAATGGAAGAGCAGAACCTTAATCGAAAAACTTGTCAATGCTTAGCTCCGCTGGTTCAGTGCATCCCGATTTGCAATCGGGAGGGTCACTGGTTCTCCCGCTCAGCGGGACAGTAGTCACCACACTGAAATTCAAAAGGTTGCATCATATTTTGGTGCAACCTTTTTTTTATTGAATCATACAATTATACACCATTCTTAATTTGTTTTATTGATAAAAATAAGATCAGTTCCACCGAAAAAACATCTACGAAAAAGTTGAAAAATGCTACCAAATTTTCTTTTTTCGTTTGGTTTTTGATACCACCAATGCTTCAGAATAATCGGCTCCACTTCCTATTTTAATCGTCCCTTTAGATGCCTTTTCAATAAGTAATGCTGTTTTTCTTTAATTCCTTAAAAGACAAACAACAAATTCATGGCTGTTTTTCCGTTCATTTTCATTTTGTTGCGCAGCATTCTATTTTTTCTCCTATATTTGACATCATGAATCAACCGCTGAAGTTGCTATGTCAATAAATATGGAAAGTTTAATCGAAACCATCAACTGGATTTGGCTGCCAGTTTTGCTGCTGCTCACCACTGTTGGCGTTATTATCCTGTTCTACATCCATCGCAGAAATAATAAAAGACATTTTTTTGAGATTCATGCAAAAATTGAAGATGCAGTCCAGCTTTCACACTTGCATTCAGAGAAAAATTTCGAAATATTTAAGCAGGGATTGCAGCAACTTATCGCAGAACTCAATCAACGCGTTAAAGCCAATGAGCAACGCACTGCTATCATCCTCAATCAATTGGAAGAAATACAACAGTTTATACATAATCAGGAAGATCTCGAAGAAGAATCGATACCTGAAAACAACAACGATTCATTCAACGATAAGTCCTGATTATGGTTCTAAGCTTTTTACATAACCCAATTCAATAGATAAGGGTTACATATACTCAATCTGATCCAAAATTGTGTCGAATTGTTCAATAAAAGCACCTGTTGCAATTAAAATAATTATTGCTACAACACTAAATATGAAGCCAATCAAAGTTATCACGCCATAGATTGTAAAATAACTACCGATGTTGCGCAATGATGCAATAAAGGCATATTTATCTCCTTGTAAATAGGCTGTTCGTGCGTTATTGGAAGATTTAACCAATAATACACCCAACCAAATCGGTAACCAGGCAATCAGTATTCCTACAATGCTTAAGGCAATTAGCACACCATAAACGATGAGCACAACTCCTAAAAATTTCATCCAACCGGCTGCATTTTGCAATGGTTGAACCGTTTCGCGGATAATCATTTCATCCTGTGAATTGTTTTCCATGCTATTGTTTTTAATTAATAATTGGAACCTACTGTTGTATAGGTTCAAGAAATAAAGGCTAAATTTAGTACTTTTGTACGAAAATTCACTAAACCTGAATGAAAGAAAATATTAAACCCTTCAGTGTTGTTTCTGTTAACATTTCTAAGCAAAAAGGAATCGTTAAAAAACCTGTTGACCAAATCGATCTTACTTTTAAAGGTATCACAGGCGATGCCCATGCAGGAACCTGGCATCGCATGGTTAGTTTGCTTGGAATCGAAAGTTTCAAAAAATTCGAAGAAGAAGCCGGCAGACCCCTGGCTTATGGCGAGTTTGCGGAAAATATCACTACAGAAGGCATTATCCTTTATAAAACCGCTCCTTTCGACCGATTGCGTATTGGCGAAGTAGAGTTGGAAGTGACACAGATAGGAAAAAAATGCCACGGAAGTAGTTGTGCCATCTTCAAAGAAGTGGGAAACTGCGTTATGCCAAAAGAAGGTATTTTTGCCCGTGTGCTTCAGCAAGGGAAGCTGCAAGCCGGCGACAAAGGAATTTACATCCCGAAAATATTTAAGGTAATGATAATCACTTTATCCGACCGTGCAAGCCAAGGCGAATATGAAGACAGAAGCGGTCCGGCGATTGCCGAAAAACTTCAGCCTTTCTTTGGGATGAACAACTGGCAATATGAAATCGACCATAAGCTTATTCCCGACGATCCCCAGCAACTGGAATCCATCTTAAAAGAAGCTGTGCATCAAAATTTTGATTTGATCTTTACAACCGGGGGAACAGGCATTGGTCCACGTGATTTTACGCCAGATGTTATAAAAAAGCTGCTGGATATGGAGATTCCAGGCCTAATGGATCATATCCGCCTGAAATATGGAAGCGAAAAACCTCAGGCCCTTATCAGCCGAAGCATTGCAGGACGAATAAACGAAAGCCTTGTTTTTGTGCTTCCGGGAAGTGTTAAAGCAATTACGGAATATATGCACGAAATTTTAGCAGGCTTGCGCCATATGCTCTTCATGACAAAAGGCATAGATATTCATTAATAAGCTTATTAACATACTATTGGGGATATTTAATTTGAATGACAGCTAAATCAGATAAACAAGTTTTATCTTTGTACAAATTTCATTTGCAAATTAAAAACCGGCATGCAACATCTACTGCGCAATAAGTACTTTTATACCTTGATATTTTTCCTGGTGTGGATGTTGTTTTTTGACCAAAACCGATTTGCCAACCAATACAAGCTTCAAAAAAATCTATCCAATCTTGAAGCTCAAAAAAAATACTATCTTACTGAAATAGAACAACAAACCCTTATTTCAAAAGCACTAGAGCGTGATACGGTTTTAATGGAAAAGTTTGCACGTGAAAAATACCTGATGAAGCGTGACAAGGAAGTAATTTATGTGATTGTAAAAGAATAAAAACTACCGAACATTGTAGCATGATTTTTGTTTAATGTTAAACAAATTATAAACAAAACTCCATGCGCGATTATTTTCAAATATTATGTTCTGAAGTGTCTGGAAAATTAAACCAGTTATCCTACACTAAAAACGGTGACATCTCACACAACCCGATCAGGAGGATCGTAAAATATCAGTTTCACCTTCCTGGCGCGAATAATTTCCATTTGCTTCCCTTCAAAAACAGGTTTCAAGGCCCTCTGAATATTTTTAAACCCTACTGGAACAGATCAGGTTTCATGCAATCAAACACTAGTAAAAGCCTTCGCTGATGTCTGCAGAGATTTTGGTAAAAGCCAGTGGCCTTCACAAGACCTTTGGCAAAGTAAAGGCTGTAAACAACGTAAACTTTGAGGTTAGAAAAGGTGATATTTATGGTTTTTTAGGGCCAAACGGTTCCGGAAAAAGTACCACAATCCGCATGATGCTCGGCCTGATTCGTCCGGACAGCGGCAGTATTATGTTGTTTGGTGAGCAGATGAATCAAAAAAAATTTAAGCTTCTTGGCAGGATAGGCGCTTTAATTGAACGACCTGACTTTTACACCTACCTTACAGCAGCCAAAAACCTTGAACTTTTGGCCAGCTATTCAGGAATTAATCTCAAGCCCAGAGAACAAAAACGTCGCATTGGTGAAACATTGGATTTGGTACAACTTTCAGAACGAGCCCATAGCAAAGTAAAAACATTTAGTCAGGGTATGAAACAGCGTCTTGGCATTGCTCAAACCCTACTGCACGATCCTGATCTGATTATCCTGGACGAACCCGTCAACGGCCTTGATCCGCAGGGAATCAAAGACATCCGAAATTTGATTGTTCGCCTCAATGAAGAAATGGGTAAAACCTTGATTGTTTCGTCTCATATCCTTCGCGAAATGGAATTGATTGCCAATCGTATGTTGGTGATAAACCGTGGCAAAGTGAGGGTTGAAGGCGAAGTGAAAGCGCTTCTAAAAGGTGAGAAAGTGCGTGTAATCTTAAGCACAAATAATCCTGCGAAAACCATTGCAATCCTGAAAAACAATGGTTTTGCTGAAAAGCCTGAAATCAATAAGTTACAGGAAATCATCTTTGATCTTCATTCCGATCGTGTGCCACAGCTCAACAAACTCCTGGTTGAAGCTGATATCGCTGTTTATCAACTTAATGCATTGAATAGTCTGGAAGATTACTTTTTATCCATTACAGCATGATCAATTTAATACGTATCGAATTTCTAAAACTTTTCAGGCGAGGCCTAACCTATATTGGCTTTGCTGCCATTTTACTAATAGTATTGGTCATTCAGGTGGGCATGTACGTTGAAGGAAAAAAACTTCTCGATTTTCTGATCAAAAGCCTGTCTGATGTATTCCTGCTCGAAGGTAATCTTATCAATATTTATACTGTTTCGTATATCGTTTTAACCAGTTTGTGGATTCACATTCCAGTATTAGTTGCCATCGTAGCTGGAGATATGGTGTCGGGAGAGGCTGGCAGAGGAACCTTCAGGTTATTGCTCACGCGACCTGTTAGCAGGGGCAAATTACTCACAGCTAAATACATAACAGCACAAGTTTATACAGCTATGTTGGTTGTTTTCTTAGCCATAATGAGTCTTGTAATTGGCAGGTTTTTCTTCCCGGCCGGTGATATGATCGTCCTATTAGAAACCATTAACATCTTTGATTCGGCAGATGTTTTGTGGCGCTTTGGTGCTGCCTATGGCTACGGGATGATAAGTATGTGGGTGGTGTCGGGATTGGCTTTTCTTTTTTCGACACGAGCTTCAAATTCTCTGGGACCTGTTGTTGCCAGTATGTCAGTGCTCATTCTTTTCATGATCATTTCAAATTTCAGCATTGGAATTTTCGACCCTATCAAACCCTTTTTATTTACAACATACCTCAATGGCTGGCAACTGTTTTTTGACGAGCCCCTCCAAATGGACGCTATCGTAAAGGCAGTTAGTATTATGATAGCTCATATAACAATATTCTATCTTGCCGCATGGTTTATTTTTACCCGAAAAGACATTCAATCATGAAATCGATATCCTTTTTTATTATCCTGTTTATCTTTACACAAACAACTAAAGCTCAAAATCTTGCCGACAGTTTGATTCAACATATTATCGCAAGTAGCAGTAAAGTGCAGAGTTTTAGTGCAGATGTGGAAATAGATGTTGACGTTGACTTTATTCGCATTCCCGTGAAAAAAGGAAAAATATTTTTCAAGTCTCCTGACAAATTCAAATTCAGAGCAACCGGATTTGCTCTTGTTCCAAAGAAAGGGCTCAATTTTTCAATGCAAAAAATGCTGCTTCAGCCTCATACAGCGATTTATGTAAGCAGCGACGACACAAATCACCTGATTAAAATTGTTCCCATGACAGCTGATGCTGATTATGTAATTGCCAGCCTTTGGATTGACAAAAATCTTGATAGAATCAATAAAATGGAAGTCACCAGCCCAAGACAGGGAAATTCGTTAATGTCGTTCGAATATGGCAACCTACCATATGACCTGCCCGTTTCTACCAAAGTTAGCTTTGATATAGCTCAGATCGACATCCCTATGCAGTTTATGGGAAATATGGCTATGGACAAGAAAAAGAAAGATAAAAGTGATAAAACCAGCGGAAATGTAATTTTGAATTACAGCAATTTCAAAATTAACGGAGAAATACCAGACACACTATTTGAAGAAGAGGCTGCATCAGACTCACTCATCATACTTGAAAATTAATGAACTAAAATTCCATTCCTTCATCCATTTGCTGTCCTGATCTACTCTCTGAACTTCCTCTTTTCTTCTGTTGTTTTATTCTGTAATTGAAATTCAAAGTAATCGTTGTAGTACTCCACCTGAATTCACTATTGGTATAAAAATCTTCTGCAAAGGTCTCGAACGCCCAGCGGCGAGTTCCAAACATATCCCTTATGCTTAGTGATAGCGTGCCTTTACCGTTAAAAATATCCTTGCTGGCACCAAAATCGGCCGACCAGATAGCTTGGCGAGTTCCCTGAGGCATGTCCATTGGTCCACGGTAATTCAAAGATAACTGCACATCAAAACCACGCTGAACGGTAAACTTATTCATTACACGTCCCGTGAGTGTAATATAATCCGTATTGTATTGGATTTCATTGGCTTCTCCATCTGTCATCGAACGGTAGAAATTTAAACTACCGTTCACATTCCACCATTTTTTAGGACTTACATTGCCAATTAATTCTAGTCCATAGCTATTGTTTTGAGCAAAATTAACCGGTCCAGTATAAGCAATACCTGATGAATCAACGATTTCAATCCGTTGAAAAACATCTGTACTGTAACGGTAATACGTATTAAAATTCAAGCTGGCATTTTCCCAATATCTTAAGTAGCCCAACTCATAACTATCTGTATAAATAGGTCTTAGATTTGGATTACCGGTGTGGATATTTCTATTATCAGCAAATGACCTGAAAGGATTCAATTGCCAAAAACCAGGCCGCCTGATTCGGCGACTGTAGCTCACCTGAATTTGATCGTCTTCGGTGAGCTTGTAATTAAGGTGAGCACTTGGAAACAAATTGAGGTAGTTTTGGCTATTCGACTCATCAGTTTCCTGCAAAAGGGTGCTAATTTCTGAATACTCAGTTCTCAGCCCCAACTGATACGAAAATCGACCAAGCTCATTACCAAAAAGTGCATAAGCAGCTATAATCTTTTCATCATAAATAAAACGATTGGTATAATCCTGCAGATTCTCATATTCTCCGTTTTCGTTCAGCTCTTCAACGACGTAGTTATTATCTATTTCACGCTGTTCGTACTTGGTGCCTGCTTCAAATTTAGAACGCTCATTAAACGGATAAACATAATCGAGCTGCACCTGAAAATTTGATTCCTGCTCTTTGTTTTCGATTTTCTGAAACTCCTGACTCATCAGCACATCAATTGGCCTGATGGTTTCAACAATATTTGAGCGCTCTGTTTCGGAGTTATCGAAATACCGCAAATTTGCTGTGAGTGCATGGTCTTTTTTGCCAAACTCTTTTTTATAATTGAGTGAATACTCAAGGTTGGGATCTGTTTCTGTTTCATTATCAACACGCTCGCTGGAGCCAAGAAATTCATTTCCAGGACCAAAGTCGTTATAAAATATCGTTGATTCATTATTCTGATCAGAATAGCGATACATCAAACTAAAAGTTAAAACATCTGTTTGCGTAAGGAAATATTCTGCACCTGTACGAATCATATTGCTAAGCCCTTTTCGGTTTCGATCTGATTCCTGTAGAGTTGTAAAAGTGCCTTCAGGCCTGAAAAAATCACGCCGATAACTCCCTGAACCCAATCTTTCGCGGTAATTCAATGCATAATTCACAAAAAAGTTGACTTTATTTAGCCTGTAATTCGTATTTATTCCCACACCATATTGCAGAGGATATCCCGTATTGAGATCAACCGAGCCATGAAATCCATTTCGCCGATCTTTTTTCAACACAATATTGATAATTCCCGCTGTTCCTTCCGCATCATAACGAACCGATGGGTTAGTAACAACTTCAATGCGCTCAATCATATCAGCCTGCAAACTGCGCAGTGCGTCGCGGCTGTTAATGCCGGCGAGCCCGGATACTTTTCCATCAACCAAAATTCTTACACCTTCATCGCCTCTCAAACTGACATTACCCTCAATATCAACGGTAACGGAAGGAATATTCTCAAGCACTTCGATAGCGTTTCCCGCAGTTGAACTCAGGTCTTTTCCTATGTTGAAAACACGTTTGTCCAAAGTCATTTCAACTGTACTTTTCTCTGCAACAACTTCCACTTCTTCGAGCATAGCATTATCAGGTGCAATCATCAAACGCCCGAGGTCGCGCAAATCCCGGCCACGCGCTACTTCAAATGCATCGACCGTAATAGTTTTATAGCCCAGAAACTGTATGGTAAGGTAATATTGATCCGGCTTGAGTTTCAGCTCAAAACTACCTTTGGCATCTGTTATACCACCTTCGACAAAACTGGAATCAGCAGCGCGGTATATCATCACAGTAGCATATTCAACAACAGATTTTGTTTGGCTATCGACAACTTTTCCTTTCACACCACTATCTTTGTCGGCTGGCACCTCAGCATAACCCACTGATGCGAAAACACTCATAATAAGAACCAATAATTTAATAATAACGAAATGCTTTATTGAAGAAATATTCATAAGATCTATTTGAAATTTTAATTGTGTTTGGAAGCTTTAATCCTTAAAGTAATCATTGATAAAAAAACTGAATCGACTCTCCTAAAAATAATTAATAGATGCTTTTTAACAAAACACATACCTTCAACAATAAAGAAGCCAAAAGTATTTGAGAAAAATTAAAAATCTTTAAAAAATCAGTTTTCGATAAAGCATGTAAAGGTTGGCTGAGTAAAAAGGTCGTATAAAGCATTAAGCCATTAGGTATCAAATAAATTATTGAGGATCAACATCGAGCTGAATAATCAATGACTTATGATCAGGATTTGAGTTAAAAACTGATAAGCGGTTTGTCAGCAGCGCTTTTATCTCTCCCGAATGCTGTCGCCTGTCAAATTTAATCAGGATTTGTTTGATGTAAAGATTTCTGATGCGTGAAACCATAGGAAATTCGGGACCAAGCACTTGCTTTCCAAAATCTTTGCGAAGCGCAAAAGCCAGATCGTTTGCTGCCATGTTGAGCTTATACTGATCGCGATGTTTAAGTTTGATTAAAATCAAGCGGAAATAAGGCGGATAATGATATTCCTGCCGTATTGCCATAAGCCGATCGTAAATGCCATCATAGTCGTTACGGATCACATCCTGCAAAAGTGGGTGGCGTGGTTGATGCGTCTGTATCAATACCTTACCCCTTTTACTTTTTCGTCCTGCGCGACCAGCAACTTGCGCCATCAATTGAAAACTTCTTTCGTGCGCTCTAAAATCAGGATACGACAGCATATTATCCGCATTCAAAATCCCGACAATACGCACGCTGTCGAAATCCAAACCTTTAGTCACCATTTGTGTTCCGGTCAAAATGTCTGTTTCATGCTTTTCGAATGCTTCAATGATCTGCTGAAAACCAAATTTGCTCCGTGTCGTATCTAAATCAAGGCGGCTAATCCTGGCATCCGGAAGCAAAAGCTGCAATTCCTCCTGAACTTTCTCAGTCCCAAATCCGTGCATTTTTAGCGCTGTACTCTGGCAGTTTGGACACTCCGCCGGAACTTCCATTGCAAATCCACAATAATGACAGCGCAAAAGCCGCTGATGCTTGTGATAAATCAAACTCACATCACAATGGCGGCATTCTGGCACCCAATTGCAAGCCTCGCATTCGAGCCGCAGTGAAAAACCCCTTCTGTTCTGGAAAAGTATAACCTGTTCTTTATGCTCAATGGCAGTTATCATTTCTTCCATCAGCGGACGACTGAAATGCGATTGCATGGTGTTACGCTTTTTTTCTTCCCTAAGATTAACGATCTCAATCTCTGGCAGTTCGATTCCGCCAAATCGCTCCATCAGTTTTACAAGGCCAAACTTCTCATTTTTAGCATTGAAATACGATTCAAAAGATGGTGTGGCTGAACCAAGTAAAACACTGGCGCCATGCATCCTGGCCAATACAAGGGCAGCATCGCGGGCATGATAGCGCGGAGCAGGATCATATTGTTTATAAGATTGATCATGCTCTTCATCCACAATAATTAATCCCAGATTTTGAAAAGGCAAAAACAAAGCCGATCGAGGACCGATAATCAATTGATGCTCTGACTCCTGGTCATGGGCATCATATTGTAAAATCTTTTGCCAGATTTCTGCACGTTCGTGCATATTATAGCGCGAATGGTAAACACCCAAACTTTCGCCGAAATAACGCTTCAAACGCTGAATAATCTGCGTAGTAAGTGCAATTTCGGGCAACAAATACAAAACCTGCTTGCCTTGCTTCAGCTTTTCATTAATCAGCTTGATGTATATCTCTGTTTTGCCACTCGAGGTGATGCCATGCAACAAAACAACACCCTTTTGACTCATTTTTGCATTGATCTCTTCCAACGCAAAAAGCTGGGCAGGAGTTAATTCAATATTATCGGGATGAAGATCAGCCTTATATTGATCAAGCCGGCTAATGACTTTTTTAGTTTGCGTAAAAACACCTTTATCCGCCAGCGCTTTTAGCTGAGCGCGAGAAGCATTCGCTTTTTTGAGCAAAACTGATGCAGAAACCTCAGTAACACTTCCTCCCAAAGGCGCCATACTCAGATAAGAAAGTAGCAGTTCCAATTGTTTGTAAGCTCTTTTTTCGAGTTGGTTCATCAGTTCCTGAAGAGCGCTGTCATGGTAAAATTCATTACTCAAACTAACTACCGCTTCTTTCTTTTGCTGGTACTTTTCTTTCACTTCCTCTTCTGTAACAACCAACCCACGATCAATCAGATTGCGAATGATGGGCATTACTTTTTGGATGCCCAGAATCTTGCTAACCTCCGAAAGTGTTATTTTATGCTGCAATTCCAAAGCTTCGATAATCAGAAATTCATTTTCATTCAGCTGATGCTTATCCGTAGTATAATGATCTGAAAGCTGAATCATGGTTTCGCTGCTGAGTTTGAGTGCAGCAGGCATTGCGGCTTGCATTACCTCACCCAGGTTGCAGAGGTAATACTCCTTCATCCATTTCCAAAACTGTAACTGCTTTTCAACCACGACCGGTTTCTCATCCAACAAATCAAGAATATATTTTGGGCTAAATCCCTTAGGAATCTCTTCATGAATCCGACTTATTATACCTGCAATTACTTTTTTACGTCCAAACTGAACAATGACACGCATACCTACTTCTACCTGATCGTTTAGCACAAAAGGAATACGATAGGTAAAGGTTCCTGGAACGGCTAATGGAATGATAACATCTGCAAATAAAGTGATGCGGGAATCAGCGGTCATAAATTAATTCGTTCTTTTTTTCTGACCTGCGAAGTTAATTAATCCTGCCGGCTCATTAAAAAAAAAGGCCGGAAATCTCCGACCTTTAAAAAGTATAAACCAATTCACTATTCTGTTTCTTCCTGATAGATCAGGCTATTATTTCGATAACCACTCAGCGCTTTATACCAATCGGGGAATAGCTCGCCGCTACTTTCGGCCCAATCTGCAAATTTGAGATGTGCCTGCAATACTTCGGCCTTTTCGACAGGATAAGCAAACCTTTCGACAATATTAATTGCCCATGGAAGGTTTTCGGGAGTTTTATAATAACGGCCAGTAGCTGCATCACTATCATCATGTCCTGTTCCTATCAAGCTCAAATCAGCGAGTGCTGTTGGAGCTTTGTCGGGCAAATGCACCTCAACGCTGCGCTGACCATCCACGATCATGAAAGGATTGTAAGGTGGCACCCCGGTTTGGTTCAACGGAATTGGATCTGTGAGTTTGAGCATTATCTGAAGTGTGTCAGGAATAATAAAAGGCACGCCAACAGTAGTATTAACCCCTATTCCGCTGTATTGCGGAGGCAGCACCTCATAGGAATCATCCCAAATAATAACGACGGCTTTATCATGTCCGGCCTCAGTACCATTCGCATTGTTTGTAATATAATTTGAACTTAGAGACGTACCAGTTACCGTTTCAACTGCATTGACCGCAAAGGGGAATTCTATTCCAAAACCATTGTGATAAAAAGCACCGTGTGCACGCAAAATAAAAGTAGCTGTCAACTCAACCAATTCATTGTTTCCGTTTGTAACCTGATTAAAATTATAATCAATCACGGCATCGTTAAAATCATAATCGCCGCGAAAAGGCCATAAATCTTCAAAAGCTAATGTACCAAAGTCGCCTTCCGTGAAAAAGAAGTTATCAAATGCACGTTCAGGGTCATTTGGATAATCATCAAAGTTATCCGGAACGCCATCAGCATCGTCATCATCTCCTGTGTAATCAATAACAGGTAAGTCGGTTACATCAATAGCTTGCACCGGATTGGCCGTCACGAAAAATATTGCATCATTAAAATCATGATCACAACTGCTGCTGTTTCGTCTGATATCTTCAACACCCAATAGCAGACGCTCGCGTCCAGGATCATAAAGCAACACTGTTTGTTGTTTTAGGGCAGGATCGCCAGCAGGATTAAGATTTCTGTTGGAATAAACAGTCCAACGGCCATCAGTTACCTGTCCATTAACCCAGCCATCAGCAATCAGCGCCCAGCTTATTGTGGTGTTCGCATTGAAGCGTCCCAGATAAACTTTATTACCGCTTTGTAATCCGCCACCGCTTCCCTGTAGTGATCCATTGGGGAAAATGATATTAATTGTATCAATTTCGTCAGGTGTTAGTGGCTCGTTACCCGTTTCGTAAGTATGAAAACCAAGCACATTTTTATAACCAGCGCCTTCCGTGATAAAAGTTACCCAAACATCACAAGTTTCAACAAGCCTGAGATTATGGTCATATGCTTCAGAGAAATACTCCGGATGAGAAACATCCAAACGAATGCGTTCTGGGAGTGTGTTATTGATATCATCCAAAAAATCTGCTGTTATCGGATCATTTTCAGGCTCCAGGTAATCAGGAACACCCCGGCTATTATAGCCACCAAGGAATTTGTAAACAGCATTAGTGGCCTGAGGCGCCTGAACCGATTTAAACATTGGAACCTGGGTTCTTCCTCCAAGCTGTAACTCAAATCCACCCTCATTAAGCGCTACCTGGGTCAGGTTTACCAAACCTAAATAATCCGTAGCAACATATAAATGTGTGTAGTAGCTCGGAACCTGATAGTCAAGCTCGTAAATGCCATTGCTTTTGGTTGTTCCACTAACAATCAATTTTCCACCTTCCTCCGGGTCTCCGGAGAGGACTTCAAATTTAACACCTTCAAGCGGATTGTCCTGGTTATCAAGCGCGATAATACGAAATGTGGCGTTTCTTGTTGTGGACCAATTAAACCCTGCATCAACAACAAGATTCTCCATATTGGTTTTTGGTGTATCGTCAACTTCTTTGCTTTCTTTATTACACGCAGTAATAAAAATCAAACTGATTCCGATTGTGATTGTGAATAATAATTTTTTCATAGCGATTGGTTTAAACTTAAAAAATCAAAACAAATAATAGACCAAAATATCAACTACTTAATATATATTATTTTACAATTTTATGGCCACACAAAACTTTCCCGAAACAGGAATTTTACTCATTTTTCTAAAACTAAATATAATGTTTGATCAGCAAAAATTGCAGTTCAAAAACCACAACCTACTCAACGTCCAAACATCGCACCAGCAATTATGGATGAGAAGGAATAGCAGCAGTACCAATAAGCTGATCGTATCCGGTTCCAGGCTTTATATAATAAAAATAAAGCGTGTAAATGTTATTCGTATCCCAATGACTGCCTTCTATTGGCTCAACAAAAGCCTTTTGCTGCCCGCGTTCAACCACACCATACAAATAATTATAAAAACCCTGTTTGAGATACATTGCAGCTTGATAACCCTTTCGTTTATAGTTATAGGTAAGTTTATTCTTCGCATCAAGATTCCAATCGTTTAGCGCACCGATTATATATACGTCCTCATGTGTGAAAGGCGCATCAGCTTTCAGAAAAAACTCTACCCAGGCATAATCACCTTCAATATCTGTGTCCTGATCTTCTCTGGCCTTAATAAACTTGCGACCGTTCAAGTCTTGTTGGCTCAGGTAGTCTTCAAAAACACGTCTTTCGTCGGGCCACAGGCGCACGGTATAATATTCAGGCTCTTCAAAAATCTTTTCAATATTTTCGGATTGATACCTAAAACTTTTCATATCAAAATACCGAAACTGATTTCCTCCTTCAAACAAAGTTTCGTCCTCATATTCAAACGTCAAAGCATCTGGATAAACATAATTTGGCTTTAATGCTTGCACTGCATTATCCCACCGATAATTTTGCCTGACCACTAAATTGACCGTTTGTTTGGGATTATCAAAATAAAAATTAGGTGCACTAATCGCGACATCCACCTGTTGCTTTTTAGTGGCTTCGGAAAGCTTGCGCGCATATTGAGGAACTTTAGCCGAGATACCAACCTGCGGATCCACAACCATCAATCGCCGCGAAAGCAATAACTGATCTGCTTTAAGTTCATCTTCATACACTACCAGCAAATAATTTCCCGACTTGGATAATTGCATCTGTGAAGATGGTATCAACACATCATAGTGAACATAAGGTGTGATAGTATTTAATGAAAACCGGTACTGGTCAATTCTTTCTTCTTCAAAACCCTGAATGTATTCAATTTTTTGCAATTGCGAAGGTTTCCAATCGTGTGTGCAATGAATCAAGGTATATTGATAGGTAAAAGCATAATCGCCAAGCAAATCAAAAGAAAGTTTTAATTTCTGCTGCTGATCTTTGATTAAAACAAGTGGATCTTCCAACTGATCATCAACTGGGTGTAAAAGAACCGTTTGAATAATATCTTTATAGACAGCATTACGAAAAACAAGATTTTCAGGTAGTTGTGAAAAAAGCTTATGAATTGGTGCAAGCCAAAAAATAGAAGCTAAAAATAAAAAAACGGCAGCTTTTATAAAACCTATACGCATAGATTACATTTTGATTGATACAACATATCAGCCTTACAAAAGTAAAGCATTCCGTTTAAAAAAATAAAACAATCTTTGAGCATGTTTACCAATATTACGATTATTTCTTGTGCAACTTGTAACAGTAAAAACCCTCTAAAAGTACCTTAATTGCTGCATTATTGATGCAGATCAAAAAAAGTATTGATAAAGAAGGGTATTTCTGACACAATTTTTCGATAAAACTGCTTTCACAAAAAAAATTAAAGTCGTTTCTTTGTAAACTATTTAAATATGAATGAAGGTAGATATGACAACCGTCACAAAAATTAAAAAAGGCTTCGATATCAAGCTGATAGGTGAAGCCGAGAAGACCATCAAAGATCTTGTCACGGATCAATTTGCCATCAAACCCACAGATTTTATCGGCGTATTTCCTAAAATGCTCGTTAAAGAGGGCGATCTTGTGAAAGCAGGAACACCACTCTTTAAGGACAAATACCGCGACAATATTGTATTCGCGGCTCAGGTAAGCGGCAAGGTTAAGGAAATAAAACGCGGTGCCAAGAGGGTTTTGCTGGAAATTAAGATCGAAGCCGATGGTAAAGATGAAGCCATTGATTTTAAAGCCGAAGATCCTAAATCATTGGATCGTGAAAAAGTGATTAAGAAATTGCTCGACAGTGGTATTTGGCCTTTCATTCGTCAAAGGCCATATTCCGTAATTGCCAATCCAGCAGACAAACCCAAAGCAATTTTTATTTCCACTTTTGACACTGCTCCGCTGGCACCAGATTATGATCTAATCGTGCATGGCCATGGCGAAGAATTCCAAACCGGAATAAATGCTTTAAGCAAACTAACCGAAGGAAAAATTCACCTTAACATTGATGCCAACGCCACGCATTCAAAGGTGTTTACAAATAGTAAAGGAGTCGAGATCAATCAGTTTTCCGGACCTCACCCTACTGGTAATGTAGGCGTGCAAATCAATAAAATTGACCCGATTAACAAAGGGGAAGTGATTTGGTATCTCTATCCGCAAGATGTTTTAGCAATAGGAAGACTTTTCCTTACTGGCAAATTTGATGCTACAAGGGTTATTGCCCTCACAGGTTCGGAAGTGTTGCGTCCGGCTTATTACAAAACCAAAATTGGCGCAGCCATCACCCCCCTTATCAAAGGAAATGTTTCGGCAGCAGAAAAACGTTTTATCAGCGGAAACGTGCTTACGGGAACCAAAATTGATTTGGACAGCTATCTTGGATTTTATCATTCACAGGTAACCGTAATTCCCGAAGGAAATTACTATGAGCTATTCGGATGGGCTTTACCCGGCCTCAACAAATTAAGCGTTTCGCGTTCATTCCCATCATTTTTATTTAAAAATAAAAAGTATCGCCTCGATACTAATTATCATGGCGGTGAGCGCGCTTATGTGATGACTGGGGAATTTGAAAAGGTATTTCCTTTCGACATCTATCCTATGCAGCTGATCAAAGCCATCATAGTAGAAGACATCGACCTAATGGAAAATCTTGGGATTTACGAAGTTGATGAAGAAGACTTTGCCCTCTGCGAAGTGATAGACACTTCAAAAACAAACATCCAGGAAATAGTGCGCAAAGGTTTAGACCTGATGCGTAAAGAAATGAGTTAAATAAAAATCAAGAGTATAAATATGAAGGCTTTACGTGAATTTGTTGACAAACAAAAACCTCATTTTGAGAAAGGTGGCCGCTTCGAAAAGCTGCATGCTACCTTTGAGGCTTTCGAGACGTTTTTGTTTGTACCGAACACAGTAACACACAGTGGCGCGCACATCCGCGACGCCATCGATATGAAACGCACCATGATTATTGTGGTGCTGGCACTTATTCCGCCACTTCTTTTTGGTATTTGGAATGTTGGTTATCAACATTTTCTATCCAACAGTATGGCTCCCGATTTTTGGCCAATGGTCGGATTCGGATTATTGAAGGTTTTACCTGTAATTGTCGTTTCCTATGTTACAGGTTTGGCTATCGAATTTGCCTTTGCTCAATCCAGAGGTCACGAAGTTAATGAAGGCTTTTTGGTTTCAGGTATGCTCATCCCGCTTGTAATGCCGCCTGATGTGCCACTTTGGATGGTTGCTGTTGCTACTGCATTCGCAGTGGTAATTGGTAAAGAAGTTTTTGGCGGAACAGGCATGAACATTCTTAATCCTGCGCTTACAGCACGTGCTTTTCTTTTCTTTGCTTATCCTTCCGAAATGTCGGGAGACAGAGTTTGGATTGCCGAAAAGGCTGATGCTTATTCAGGAGCTACTCCGCTTGGACATTTGCTTGTTTTGGATGCAGACAACCTGCCCTCGATGTGGTCAATGTTTTCCGGAACCATTCCGGGTAGTATTGGAGAAACATCAACAATAGCGATACTTATAGGAGCCATTATTTTGATAGCAACCGGAGTTGGAAGTTTCAGAATTATGGCTTCAGTAGTGGCTGGCGGACTCGCAATGGGATTACTTTTTAATCTTTGGGGGGCAAATGCTTATATGGATATTCCTGCTTATCAACATCTTATCATGGGAGGTTTTGCTTTTGGTACAGTTTATATGGCTACCGATCCCGTTTCGGCCTCGCAAACTAATCGTGGCAAGCTCTACTATGGATTTTTGATCGGATTCATAGCAGTTTTAATCAGGGTTTTCAACCCCGCCTACCCCGAAGGTATGATGCTTGCCATTTTGCTAATGAACGTGTTTGCTTCGTTAATTGATCACTATGTGCTTCAATCAAACATCAATAAACGCTTGAAACGTGCTAAAGCAGTCACAGCTTAAGATTAACTACTTGAAAAAATTAAGTTATGTATAGTAATGCTTATATCTTTCGTTATGCCGGCCTGATGGTTATACTGGTGGCAGCCATCCTCTCTTCGGCAGCCATGCTACTCAAACCTATGCAGGAACGCAACGAGGCAGTGGATAAAATGCAAAGTATTTTATCTGCTGCAGGCATCCAGAATGTTACAGCCGATAATGCCATCGAGCTCTTCAACGATTATGTGGTTAATATGGTTGTTATCGATGAAAATGGAAATGTATCAGATGAATTTAAGGGAGCCGGAAAAGAAAACAGTGAGGCTTTCAAAGTAAACCTGAAAGAACAACTGTATAATAAATCCGTAAATCGTGGTTATAAATTGCCACTTTATGTGCTCGAAAAAGATGGCGAAACCATTAATATTATTCCCTTAAGGGGAGTTGGTTTATGGGGTCCTGTTTGGGGAAATATTGCTCTTAAAAGCGATTTTAACACTGTTGTTGGTGTTACATTCGGACACAAATCTGAAACTCCTGGTTTAGGCGCAGAAATTGAAACACCAAAGTTTGAAGAACAGTTTCCTGGTAAAAAAATCTTTAGCGAGGAGGGTGATTTTGTTTCGATTGGCGTAATCAAAGGCGGGGTAGAGAATTTTCCGGCCAATGTGCAACGTCATAACGTTGATGCCATTTCGGGCGGCACAATCACCAGTAACGGGGTGAATGATATGCTAAAATATGTGTTAGAAAGCTATGTTCCGTATATTCAAAAAAGAGGATAGACTATGAGTACTGTTAAACAAGAAAGAGAGCCTTTGTTTTCGGCTAAGAACCGTAAACTGCTCACCAATCCCTTAAATATTGATAACCCTATTACGGTGCAGGTTTTAGGAATCTGTTCTGCACTCGCTGTAACAGCAAAAATCAAACCTGCATTTGTAATGGCATTGTCAGTAATTGTTGTTACTACATTTGCAAACCTAATTATTTCTGTGATGCGTAATGGTATTCCACCACGTATCCGAATTATTGTCCAACTGGTAGTTATTGCTTCCCTTGTAATCCTCGTTGATCAGGTACTTAAAGCTTTTGTTTACGATGTGAGTAAACAATTATCTGTTTTCGTTGGATTGATCATCACCAATTGTATAATAATGGGTCGCCTGGAAGCTTTTGCAATGGGCAATAAACCTTGGCCTTCCATTCTTGATGGAGTAGGAAACGGTTTAGGCTATGGTGTGATTTTGTTAATTGTGGCGTTTGTTAGAGAATTATTTGGTTCAGGAACAATCTGGGGATTTCATGTAATCCCCGAAGCATTTTATGAAATTGGGTACAAGAACAATGGCTTTATGATTCTTCCCCCAATGGCTTTGATCATTGTTGGAATTATCATTTGGATTCAGCGCTCTCGCAATCCCGAACTCATTGAAGAAAACTAACCAAACCAAAATTTTATATTGCTATGCAAGAACTATTTAACATATTTGTCAAGTCTATTTTTGTAGACAACATGGTGTTTGCTTACTTTTTGGGAATGTGTTCTTATCTGGCCGTTTCCAAAACTGTAAACACTTCTGTGGGGCTTGGTCTGGCTGTAATCTTTGTATTAGGGATTACAGTTCCTGTTGACTACCTGCTCAACGATTACATCTTAAAACCCGGCGCACTGGTATGGCTCGATCCGGAATTTGCTGATGTTGACCTGAGTTTCCTTAGCTTTATCCTTTTCATTGCTATCATTGCATCAATGGTTCAGCTGGTAGAAATGGTCGTTGAAAAATTCAGTCCGGCACTCTATTCCTCACTGGGTATCTTTTTACCACTGATCGCTGTAAACTGTGCCATCCTTGGTGGTTCGCTCTTTATGCAGGAACGAGAATATCAATCACTTGCTCAGGCCACTTCATTTGGACTCGGATCAGGAGTGGGATGGTTTTTAGCCATTGTTGGTATTGCCGCTATCCGCGAGAAAATCCGTTATTCCAACGTACCTGGACCGTTACGTGGATTAGGTATCACCTTTATAATCACCGGTTTAATGGGAATCGCATTTATGAGTTTCCTCGGAATCAAATTGTAACAAAAAATTAACTGAAATAAATAGTAACCATGACATTACTTGCAACCGGAACGGGAACTGTAATTCTTATCAGTGTGATTTTCTTCCTCGTGGTTATCATACTGCTGGTTGGATTACTCCTTTTTGCCCGTAAAAAACTCACTCCGCAAGGAAAGGTAAAGATTACGATCAATGAGGAAAAAGAGCTGGAAGTAGCTCCGGGCTCAACCCTTTTGTCAACGCTTTCGACCAACCAGATTTTCCTGCCCTCTGCCTGCGGTGGAGGTGGAACTTGTGCCATGTGTAAATGCCAGGTATTCGAAGGCGGCGGATCAATCTTACCTACCGAAAAGGGATATTTCTCACGCAAGGAGCAACAAACTAACTGGCGTCTTGGCTGCCAGGTTAAAGTGCGTGAGGATATGAAAATCGGCGTTCCTCCAGAGGTATTTGGCATCAAAAAATGGGAATGCGAAGTGATCTCTAATCACAACGTTGCGACCTTTATCAAAGAGTTTGTTGTTAAATTGCCAGCAGGCGAAAACCTTGATTTCAAATCAGGTGGATACATCCAGATTGATGTTCCCAAGATTGAAGTTGACTTTGGCAAGGATATCGAAGTTGAAGAAGAATACCGCGATGAATGGGATAAATTTAATATGTGGAGCCTGAAAATGAAAAACAATGAAGAGCAATTCCGCGCTTATTCCATGGCCAATCACCCGGCCGAAGGAAATATCGTGATGCTCAATATTCGTATTGCTACCCCGCCATGGGATCGTAAGAAAAATGCTTTTATGAATGTAAATCCCGGTATTTGTTCCTCCTACATTTTCTCGCGCAAGCCAGGAGACAAAGTAATGGTAAGCGGCCCTTACGGCGAATTCCATATCAAACCTACAAAACGTGAGATGATGTTTATAGGTGGAGGAGCTGGTATGGCTCCCATGCGTTCGCATCTTTTCCATTTGTTCCACACCGAAAAAACTGATCGTAAAACTACTTTCTGGTATGGTGGTCGCTCAAGCAGAGAGCTTTTCTACATGGAAGATTTTGAAGACATTGAAAA
>Ga0210036_1001408_pt1 | contig 27159 bp, 12 predicted proteins | sample CryGeymeta201515_FD_185469 | JGI IMG/M metagenome (GOLD analysis project Ga0210036, IMG submission 185469) | Groundwater microbial communities from Crystal Geyser aquifers in Utah, USA - Crystal Geyser metaG 2015-15 (SPAdes) (version 2) | ecosystem: Environmental > Aquatic > Deep subsurface >...
TAGTAGTAGTAGTAGTAGTAGTAGTAGTAGTAGTAGTAGTAGTAGTAGTAGTAGTAGTAGTAGTAGTAGTAGTAGTAGTAGTAGTAGCAGTAGTAGTAGCTATTTTTAGCTATTTTTTTAGTTGATTATTCGAGTGAGTGAAATTAACTAGTAGTAGTCGTAGTTGTAGGGCTAGTAGTAGTACTAGTAGCGCTAGTACTACTACTACTACTACTAGCTACTACTACTCCCCAGCAGTACTACATGCTAGCTACTACTGCTACTACTAGTAGTACTACTGTAAGCATAGCTATTCTAGCTATTTTTTTTAGTTGATTATTTGAGTGAGTGAAATTAACTAGTAGCAGCTGCTACTACTACTACTACTAGTACTACTACTGCAACTACGATGACTACTACTACTGCTACTACTACTACTATTAGTAGTACTACTACTACTAGTTACTAGCTACTACTACTAGCTACTAGTTAGTAGAGTAGTTGTAGTCACAGAGGTGCAGGCACAATTTGTGCTTGCTAATAGTAGCTAGTAGTAGTAGTACTACTACTAGTAGTAGTAGCAGTACTAACTACTACTATTTCAACACCTGTCAACACATTTCAACACCTGTCAACACGTTTCAACACATTTCAACACATTTCAACAAATTTCAACATGACTCAAAGGCGGGACTAAATTTCAACACGGGATTCATTGAGGTATTATTTAGCATATTTAAATTTTATGTAAAATAGTAACGTTACTCTAAATTTAGGATATGAGCTCTAATTGGCGGACCTTCCTGTATTTTTGTAAGAGTCATAAGCAGTACCAGTAGGCTGTAGGTAGTACCTGGTAGTAGTCTACACGAGTACTTGCCTACTAGTCTAGTACCTGGTACACGAGGTAATCCCAGTTGGCGACAACAGAAAATTCATGGGACTAGAATAGTACCACTAGTTCAGTTAGTTAGTCTGGCTGCTAGTAGTAGTACTACCTGGTACTACTCTGGCCAGCGAGACTCCAGAATCTTGGCAGTTGCTGAATTTCAGTAAAATAAGTAAGTAATGATCAAAACTCCTCGCAGGCGGGGGTTCACCGACAACTAAAAATGTAGCAGAACAGCAGCGAATAAAGCTGCGGAACCCTGACTGAAAGTTCCAACGAAGGCCCACAAACAATGAGGATAGACGATCTATGCAGCCACAATAATAATCTAGCTGAGATGACGATGCATCGCTCAGTTGAGTTATGGAATTCTGCTCCTAGTACCACCCGGGCTGTGACAGTCACGTCTTGTCATGGACACATAGGAACTGCGAGAGTTCGGAATCTGAAGGTGGAACAGAACAGCGATAGTTCGGAATCTAAAATGTTGATAATAGGAACCTCTCTGCTCGCTCAAACACTATCTTGCATGAATTCTTTCATTCAAAGAAAACGTTCAAAAACGGGGAAGATTATGATACTACATGACGGGCTCTCGACGATATATCGCACTAGGTAGAAATTAGCATCTAATTGCTGAAAGTCTCAAGCGTACTCAAGCAGTAAAATTAGACCGTACCATTGTGAAATGGACCACATTGCCTCATCTGCTTCTAGCGCCAATCAACAAATGGGGATTGCAGCTCTGTGGGAACCGCTCCCGCTCAAGCGTGCTTACATTGAAGTCGGTCCTTCTCAAGACAGTTTTATTGTTGCTATTTTTTTTTAGCAAAAGTGACCCGCCATCACAAGCATTTGTAATTTCACATTGTCCAGACTTTGATGGGAAAGGAATAGTGTCACGATCCTTACAAGCATCACACGGTAGATGAAACAGTGCATTTCTAAATGAGCACTAAACACGGCCACGACACTGACTTGAACCATGTTCTGAGCAGATCTGCTTGTCTTGGATGGCGAATCTGCACACGGTAGATGAAACAGTGCATTTCTAAATGAGCACTAAACACGGCCACGACACTGACTTGAACCATGTTCTGAGCAGATCTGCTTGTCTTGGATGGCGAATCTGCGACGTCAAGCCATATAGAACTGGCCGTCACCTCTCCTGGAGGTGGATAGATCACTTCCTGGAGGTGGATAGCTTTCTTTGTGATCTGCGCCGACCTGTGTGATCCGTTCTAGCTTTTTGCAGCCCAATCTTCCATGGGCAGCCAGAGCTTTTTAACACATAAGCTTGCATTGAACTCGAAACATTTTTAATCAATATTTCCGAGGGTTTTTTATTTGTGCTCCAATTGACATGAAAAAAAAACACACAGTAGTAGTAGTCTAGTAGCTTTTACATTAGTAGCCAATCGTATTATGAAAAATCTAGCGTAAATTAGACATTATAGTTTTTTAACTGAAAAATCTAGCCTGATGATTTATGAACATAGTTGCTAAAATAGTATGTACAGTACCTACTCATGATGATGGTCTCTCTGGGGAATTACTTGTATCGTCTTTGATGGGATTTAGGGACGGTGTAATCGCCTCGTAAGGTTCTTTCTCTCAGATCGGCATCCAATTTCCAAGCGTTGGATTCGACTCCATTGATATTGTAGATCATGTGTTCCATCCATCGAAAGATTCCCGACTGATCCAATGGTTTGTTCCAAATACCCGAGATGATGCAATAGTTTCCTTCGTAAGGAGCCAAATGATGCATGGCGTGTGGTGTCCGTCCAACCGTCAAACCAACATCTTGCAAGGCATTGACCCATCCGGGACATTGACTCTTGGTCATGTGAGACCACTTGTGGAATTCTTGCGACATGATTTCCACCATGCAAAAGACCACAAAAAACAGCGAGACAAGTGGCCCTGTCAGTGCATTAATCATGGCCATGGGAACAATGCCAAAGGGAATGCACAATTTGTACACATTATTGCAGAATCCGCGTTCGGTTATGGTCCAAGGAGCCGAGTGATGGCCTTGAAAAGCGGCAATAATGGATCCCATCACGGGAGTTTTACCATTTCCGTAATTGTCGACACTCCAGTGTAAGACACCCGAACCCAAATCTGCCAAGGCCCAACCGGCAAACGCCACAAGGACAAATTGAGCACTGGTCAGTGCCACATCTCCTCCATTGTTGTGCAGTAAGTCCATGTAATTGACACCTAAAAATCCAGCATGTCCCAAGAAGGTGGCAGCCACCACGGCACGTTGGTAGGGTTGAGTTTCCAGCGAATCTCCTTCCACGACAATGCTTGCAACCTTTCCTTTGGGACGGTCCAGACCCGATCCTTCCAATCCAAAAACAAATCCATCGTCCAAGTACGTTTTGTTCTTTGTAGTTGTGCTTTCGGTCGCAGCAGCAGTATGATATGATGTATCAGTGGATTGTTTTTCTACTTCTTCTTCTTTGGTAAGAGTTGATTCCAAAACGTTGTCCAACAGTAAATCATCCGACTCCACCATGGCAGCATTCAACTTACTGCTGCTACTACTACGAGATACAGGAAGTCGAGAGACAGACAATAATGCTGCTCTGCTGCTGACATCATGAGATACAATAGTAATAGGACGGCTGGTGGTGGTGGTGCTGGTAGTGGAAAAGGCGTGACTGCATGGAAGCAGCAGTGTCGACGCCAACAACAAGGCGAATGCAATGGACGAATCTTCAGTCTTCATTATTTTATTGTTGGACGGTAGAGAGAATACTCTATAAAGTAATGTTAAATTTTATATACTTGGTTTGACTCTTCTCGTTTTTGTTTTTTAACAATTCATAGTTGAACGTGGCGACTTCCATCGTCAGTGATGAGACAACAGACACAACAGCAACTGTAATTATTTTTAAGGTCTTACTGTACTACTCTATAGTCTGCCGTACTACAGAAATCGCAATATTTGCTACCACTCGTCATCACTGTGTGTGAATGGTCCGGCTCTTATATTTTTATCACAACACAATTCTACTGTGTATGTATAAGAATGAGTCAGATTCTTCGAAATTGCGTGTGTCGCTCTGTCCGCGCGGTGAAATTAGTTTTTCGATGTCCAGGTGTCCGCATTATGTATAGGTTAAGAGCTCAAAATAAATAATGACAAGAATGAAAATAGATTAAGACAGACTATCACACCAGATTACAACTTTCTGCTTTATCGTAGAGACGAGTACATCTTAAAATTATACTAGACCTACTAGTCTACTCGATAGTTCATCTCGCACTCATATAATAAGTAAATGCACGTTCATGGTACGCAGCAGGACAAAGAAATCAACACAAAGTCATTTTGATCCGGACAATACTGTTCAAGAAGACAATGACGACGAAGAGTACGGAGAAAAAGAAAAGATTGTTTCATCGTCCAAGCGATGGAATTGGAAATTATGGGTCATTGTGGTAGGCACAACCGGTACTGTAATAGGATTGGCTCTTTTATTTTTGAATTCGATTCCAAATAATAATTTTATCAGCACAAATAATGGGGATGCTATTGAGTTCGCTTTTGCTGTACAGCAGTCAAAATATAATATATTAAGAAATAATAGTGCCGTGGACGAGAAAGATCCAGCAGCTTCACGTCCGATACAGCCGACAGAAAAGAAACAAGATATTACACCAATGACATTCCAAGCAGAAAATAAACCAAACCAAGACCAACAGCAACAATCACAGCATCCAATCAAACCAAGCAAGGCAGAAACAAGTGTCGACGAGACGTTGCACAATCTGGATTATTACTTCGAATTATCCCGAGAAAATGGACATGACAAGGAACGAATCCTCAAGCTCCTCCTAGAAAATGCAGGAATTCAACAGATTTCTCTCAAAACCTACCACGATCTACCAAACTGGTCGGATGTGTCCGCTATGTACGGACACCATGGTCGTTTGATTGGTCAAAAAAAGCACTGTGAAGCCTTCCTTGGAGATGGGAAGGACGTCAAAACGAAGTGGCTAGCACCGGCAGGTCATTTCAATACAGGTACCAACCTACTATCCGACGCCCTGAACAAGAATTGTGATTTGAAGCATACGCGTTGGCAAGTTCCCTGGGGTAAGCACAATCCTCCAAAGAACAAGGAATTTCGAAACAAGAATCGCATTCCCGCCTATGCTTACATGGATCCCAACCAAACATTGCCAGTGGTAATCATTCGAGATCCCTTTCGATGGCTCCAGAGCATGTGCCACAATAGCTATACCAGTACCTGGCCAAGATTTGCCCGTCCAGATGATACGCAATATCACTGCCCAAATTTGTGGCCAACGAATTTTGAAAAGCGCGAGCTAGAACGACTGGGGTACGAAACATTTATCGATGGAACGCCCATGGAAAAAGAAAAACCTGGAAAATTACTTCATAAACATTTGTTTGACGATAAGGTTACCCGAAAAGCAACCAGAAGAGGCCATCCGGAGTTGGGAACAGAAGCACCCGACATGGAACGTGAACCTGTCTCAACGACGGCCTTGACCCCAGACGAACTCAAGATCCACCACTTTCCCGTTCGTGTTCACTATTGGGGAAAGCAGAGTATAAACGTTACAAGATTCTATTATTCCTTGGTGCATCTGTGGAATGAATGGTACACAGAGTACAATCAGTTGGAAGCATCAGAATTGCCACATCTCATGACGCGCATGGAAGACCTGCTATTTTTTCCTGACGAGGTCGTGCCGGCCATGTGTCACTGTGCGGGAGGACAGATGAAACACCGAAATACAACCACAAACGAGCCGTTACCAGTCCAAATTCCGGTATCCTCCACCAAGGCCAAGGGTCACAATAGTAGACTCACTCCCAGGGGGCAACAGGATCACCAAACAGGATATATCGATGCACTCATAAAGTATGGAAGTCCCGACACTCGCTTGCGGGGCCATACTCCCCAAGATCTGCAGTATGCTGCCCAATATCTGGACAAAGACCTGATGGAGCTGTTCGGGTACAAGTATCCACTAGCTGGTGATTCTCCCATGATTGCAACATCTTACCTGGAGTAATGTCGGAGATTAACGAACGAGTGGCCACACTTTTACACATTCAACAGAGCGTCGCCTGACTTGCCAACCATAAATCTGCATAGTAAATATTTGGTACTTAGGGAAAAGATTTGGCAAGTTCTTTTCTTGCGTCACAATGCTTTTTCGGGAGTCCGGAAAATCAGGTAGCAAGTGGAAACCGATAATCATTAAAAAATGTTGTTGTAATTTTGATTGTTGATAGGCAACGAAAAGCAAAGAAAAACCATATTATAACCAAAAATGAGATCGCGTTCTGCCCTGCATTTAGGTCTCATCGCTCTGCTGTCTACGAGCCACCTGGCAAGGACCCAAGAGACGAACAGTACCATATTGACGAACGAGACCATGGTTTCGGATACAATGAATCCAAATGTGATAGATCCTGCTACGTTACCTTTGGATCCCGACATCGCTGGCACAGATTCCCCTACCGATGGGGCTGCTGTGACCGATATACCAACCGACGATGTTGTTGATACTGACGGACCTACCGATGATGCGGTGGATACTGAAGCACCAACAGAGACAGAATTTCCATTCTACAATCCTGACGATCCTCCTCCTAACCTTGCGACTAGGGCTCCGACGCAGGCTCCTACTGGCATAGCAGACGTGGAGCCCCTGGAAGACACAGTCGCCCCTACACAGGATGCTGAAAATACCACAGAAATTCCTTTCACTGAAGCTCCCGAGTTCACCCAGGCACCCACCATGACACAAGCATCCAATGCGACAGTTGCAACCACCCTGCCAGAGAGAAATGTAACAGTGGCTCCTAACCTTATGCCAATGAACATGACTACCTCTCCGACAGTTGAACCCACAAATGCAACGTTTGCTCCTTCAGTCGCACCAACGAACATAACCGATACACCTACTACGGCTCCCACTTTTTTGAGAACTGCCGTTCCGACCACGGTGGCACAAACTGACGTTGATGGTGACTTTGAGAACATTGCTGGAAATGACACGGATGCCTTGCAGCAGGAAGAAATTCTAGAGGATGAGGAACAAGACGTCTTTGCCACGAGCGATGAAGATGCTCCCACGTTCCCCCCTGTCGCGGCGAACGAATGTGCACTAGAACCGATTGGTAACTCGGATCTGGCATGCTCGGAACTTTTGAAGTTTACCACAGCTGTTTGTGAATGTTCCGTCTTTTGTTCCGGAAAATTGATTGCTTGTCTGAGCTACGGGGAAAGGACTAGCTTTAGTTGCGAAGGAGAGACTGTGGCGGGATGTACCGAATCCCAGCGAGGAGCTATATCTGGTGCATTCGTTCGTGCAACAGTATCTGTTATAGTGACAACACTGTTTTCTGTCGCGACCATGGAATACGTATAGTTGTTTGTTCACACCAACAGAATCAAAGGAGTGTAGAGTCTGACGACACGCTTGGGAAGGTAAAAAGTATAGGATGACTAAAGAATCAGCAAATTTTGATTACAACGCAATTAAAGAACTATTTCATTTTGGATTCACCTTGAAAGAGTTATTTTGCAAGCAGTTCTTCTCTACTAGTATTTGTTAGTTTTCTGATTAGAGCACACTATGCACAAGTGCAAAGCTATTACACGTAGTAATTAGCCCTCATCATTTCTGTCAGTGTTTGTGGTGCCAATGGTTGGTAGCCTTGGCGCCCTGCGAGAAGTCCTGGCCCAACTTAAAAACAAAAATTCAAAAAGGGTGTTGCCAGCGATAGTGGTGAACTCCATTTCAATTCCATTATTAGCTTTCTTAATGGGCTGCTTCTGTCATATTAGACCTCTACCTAGAGTAGTAGTACCGAAGTGGTAGCAGGTACCAGGTACCGGTACCCGGTACCTGGTAGGAGGAGGAGGAGGGTTGCCGAAAAAATACAGTAGGAGTACCAGTAGTATTAACTGTCATTACGACGCAAGTTTGCTCGCTAAAAAAATGTCTCAATTTTTTGGCAATGCGTGCGGCGATCGTTTTTTACACGCAAGTCAGATTTATCACACCTGAGTTCGAGGACCAAAGCCCCACAATTTCCAGGCAAAAAGGTTTTGAATTGCACTGGCTCCTCCAAAGACGTTTCACACTCTTCCACTTCCCCAAAGCCTGTAGCACATCTTGTAAAGAAGCACTCAAGCAAACAGCCAAACACAATTCATTAACAATGACTACATTCACCACTATCCTGGCCTTCATTTTATGGACAGTGAGTCCGATCCTGGGTCAAGAAGACGCGTTCTTTAATTTCTCCAGCTTTAATGGTACAACTGACGCTGATTTCGATGAGGTAGCCGATTTCAATGACGCTGTGGATGAATTTGATATCCCCTCAATGATGGACGACGGTACAAGCTTTCCCGAAATCACCTCGACCGTCCCGACGGAAGTCGCGACAAGTGCCCCACAACTGGTGGTGGAAGGGGAGGTTGTGTTTGACACAGTTGCCACGGAAGTACCAGTAGAGACACCTGTTCCTGTGGAGGGCGAAGGAGAAGGAGAAGTGATTGCAGAGAGCACTGTTGGACCTTCAGAAGTGATAGAGACCAACGTGGCAATGGATGCTACGTTCGTGCCTACCGAAAATGAAGTCCTAGATGCCATAACAACTCCTACTCCTACAACAGAAGCACCTGCCGATGTCGAAGAACAAACTACAGGAGCATCTGTTCCGCTAACGAACGCACCTGCCGAGCTGGACACCACCGGCTTTACCTGCTCAGTAGGAGGCGTCGAGACCGATACAGCCAGATGTACCGAGTACAAAAAGTCCGTCCCTGATGTTTCTTGTGGGTGCTTCTACTTTTGTGAAGGTGGTACTTTGGTAAAATGCATGGATGACACACAAACGTCTGAATTTTCCTGTGGTGGCGAAGATGATATCGTCTACGAATGTTATGAAAGTCCTGCCGACGCAACCTCTTCTGCTGTCGACGGAAAATACGCATTGCAGGCACTTATGACAACTGGCGTGACAGCCTTGGCAGCTCATATTTGTATTGCTTAAATAACGCATACTTCAAGCAACAACAACAAAACACAAAAGCATGGTCAACAAGAAGAGCAACGTGGATGAATTCAAGTATTTATGCCGTCCATTCTCCAATTCCATTGCTCACCTGTACTGTAAAACCGTTAAAATTGAATTTATGCAGAAATAACCTGTAAAGGTTGTTGTTGGTTGGATTCTACTAGTAATCGCGAATACTCTCCATAATCAGGGTGAAAATATTATGAAGGACTTAGGAACCTGGAAAAAGGTCGGTAACCGCTGAACCATCATCGCCCAAGCCAAAGGTTGAAGGTCTCGTATTTCAAAATAGCAGCCAACGTGCACCACAGGAGCGATCAACCTTGCCGTAAGGACGCAGGTAGTCCAGACATTGCAGGTAGGTCTGAGGGTCTGTCCACTCTACAAAAAAAATCCTTTGTTTCATAATAAAGAGGGAGAGGTGTATGCAGACAACGTTTGGTTTACGTAAGATAGTGCTCCAGTAAATAATCATTTAGTAGTTGATCAAATAATATTATTCTTTGTCGATCTGTTCAGAGCGCCTGACAACAACGAAAATACCAGTAGTCTACTCGTACATTCCATTCCAACAAGTATGATTCCTACTACTTGCTTGTAGACTAGCTAGACTACGAGTAGCTATTACTAGTCTAGTAGTAGGAAAAAAATAATGATACCCGAGTATTCAGTTACTACTACTAGAGTCTACTACTCTAGTAGTAGTACAGCGTTACAGCCACAGCTGAGTCTCACGGGATTCGAACAAACAATAAAATTGTGCATTCCAGATACCCAAGCTGAATAATAAGGCCAATAGGTCTAGTAGCGGTCTAGCGCACAGGCCACAGCAACAATGACATTAGTGGTAACAAAACGGTTCAACAGTAGCCAGCCCACAGCCAAACGCAAGGCATATAATATACAGTTGTACAGTTGAAGCATTTTAACAATTAGTGAGCAGAGAATAAAGACCGGATGCAGCGACGGAGCTCTTCCACTGCCACACGCAGCAATGGTAACAAACAACCATCATCATCGATATGGACTGGTGCTGCATACACTTCTTCCAGCAAGGAGAAGAAAGGAGAAGACACCAAGAAGAGAAGACTATCGGCCATTGAAGTTGTTATCTGTATGATTGGTAGTGCGGTCCTTTTCATAGGATTTGTGAATCTAGCGCTCTTTTTGAAGCAGCAGGGGAATTTACCTACAGCCTTGCGAGTGTCTATTAATTTTGGCAAGGATACCGACGAAGCGCAGCTGCAATACACTCTGATGGATAATGTCAAGGTCCAAGAATCAGATAAAGAACGACAATTACTAGACGGTAAAGTTGGATCCCACTTCTTACCGCCTCCGGAGAGTCTCCGTACCAGCCAAGAAACTGCACCTCAAACAAAGTCACCAAACGTGAGTCGCTATCGAGAAGGAGATATTGTTCCCGTCAAAATTATTACCGATGAGGAGCTCTTAGCCATTGAAAAGGAGCAGATAGAAATGGTTCGACGAGAATCTGCAGAGATAAAGTATGCTAAAGAGAAAAGGACGACTCGAAAACGGGAACTTGCTCAAGATTATCTTCCCCAACCGATCACAGAGAAGGCAAAAATCCAGGCCAAGGAACGAGAAAAAGGAAATGCAAGATCGATTCTTTATTTTATGGAACTCAGTAAAAGTAGAGGTCACGATAAGGAACGGCTGTTGCAGCTGATCCAAAAGAATGCAAGGCTCGACTATATTAGCGAAACGACGTACGAGAGTCTGCCCCGGTGGTCACAGGTGACAGACATGATTGGGACCCAACCAAAACTGATTGGCTTGGAACAATGTCAAGCTTTTCAACGGAATGGAGATATTGCTGACAAAATCTTGGCTGTTGCGGGCTGCTTCAATTCTGGGACCAACTTGTTGGCGAAGACTTTGGTACGCAATTGTGTAATGCACAAACGACAGGAAAAGTACGGTACCAAACAGCTAGGCATTCGTTGGCAGGTCCCCTACGGGAAGCATACGCCACCAAAAGATGAAGAATTTAGAAATAGTCACGTGGCACAGAAAAGCGAAAACGTGACGGCTGCTCAAACCTTACCGGCTGTCATGATTCGAGATCCCTTCCGATGGCTACAGTCAATGTGTTCCCATCACTACACAACGCGATGGCCGCGTGTATTCAGACAAGATCATCCCTATTATCACTGCCCCAACCTCTGGCCTACGGAGCCTGAGAAGCATCGCCTCAAGTTACTGCAGAGAGAACCTTTGATAGAAGACCAAGATGTCTTGGTGACGGAAAGCGAAGCCGATTCGCCACGAGATACACCCGAAGCTGGAGAAATAAAGGCGAATGACACCAGTCCGGCAGATGAATCGCAAGACGACGACAAAAGCAGCGTTGAAGAGCAAAACCTGCAGCAACAGAGTCGCGACCGCTCGCAGCTAACTTTGGAAGAGTTGAAGCGTCATTATTTCCCCGTTCGTGTGAAGTACTCAAATTTTACGAGACACCACCGCTCGCTCGTGCATTTTTACAATGAGTGGTATCAAGAATACTTGGATCTTCAAGATTACCCTCATTTGATCATTCGAATGGAAGACCTTTTGTTTTTTCCGGACGAAGTCGTTCCCCAAATTTGCGAATGTGCAGGCGGGAAGCTCAAAGTGACTCGAAAAGCTCACGTCCACATCGTGGCCGAGTCGGCCAAGTTGAAACACTCTACCAAATTCATGGAGGAAGGACAGGAGCACACGGGTTATCTGGATGCCCTGATACGGTATGGTACCTCCAAGACACGATTCAAGGGTATGACACCACAAGACCTCCAGTACGCTTCGCACTATCTGAATCGAACGATAATGGATTTATTTCAGTATGGTTATCCGCTTTGAACGAGAAGAGAAAGAAAGCTGATTGGAGATGCTTGATAGAACTTTTGAAGCTCAAGCAAAGAATGGGAAAGAAAATGAAGAATAATACAGAAAGCAAGTTAATAACGAGCGGATATTACCAATGTATTTGGAATACAAGAAAAAGGGCTTCACCTCAATGCAGTCTGCGGTAGGGACCAGGTTGACGAGATGATTACTTTGGGACGCTCAACATGAAAGTTCGGCGTGGGGTTGTTTCTTAAAGATTCTGCCCAGGTAGCAGGCTTCAGGAACTCTTTAGCAGGCATATTGGCTTTAGTGGAGCCACTAGTTGGACCTGCTACAAACGTGTTCTGCATTTGGGAAGTAGATCCGCATGTAAAACCCAAGGAACGGCTAGCGAGAGGGTGCTGGTGGTAAATGATGAGTTTTGTAGCACCCATCATGTAACATACTAGCTTGAATTGAATCATTAAAGATGTTATAGTGGATTATAGGCACGTAGAAATTGGGGCTATCGGTTTGCAACCTGTCTAGGTGCTAATAGATGTACTGTATGTGACTCTGGACAGCAAGGACGTCAGAGTCTCTGCTACATCATGACCATAGAGAACAGCAAAACGAGACGGAAGACGGGTGATGCTACACGAGACCACAGTGAACAGTAGTAGAATAAGTGCAGCTTTATTCCAAATTGATTATGGTTGAAACCAGCTAAAGTAGCTCTAGGACACGATCGAGTCCGAAGCTTGCATGGAAAGGAACGCGCCAATGGATGAGGCCTGGGTGGCTTCCATCATTGTCGATTGGCTATTTGCGGTACTTGCGTATTCCAAAAGGGCCATGGTACCATCGACGGCTCCCAAGGCTCGTGCAAACCGTCTGGCAGACTGTGAAAGGTATTCCGAGACGGCTCCCAATCCTTCCGACTTGTCGTCGTCTGTGACAATCTTGAGAGTTTTTAGCTCTCGTTGCACAGCCAAGACGCCCTGAATGACTTCCCTGCGTTTCTTGAACCGATGAATTCCCAATCCAGGAATAATCTTCGATTCGAGACCTCGGCTGTCACCATGAGGCAAGCCAAAGACAATCATGCGATCCAGTGGCAGTGTTTCATCTTCCTTTCTGGCAGTACTGCTGCCGCTACTGCTGCACATTTCGCCCAATGCTTCTTCATCCTGATTGCACAAATTGTAGGTTGTTGCTATTGCCTCGGCAAAGTTGACATAGGCATCATGGCTGCGACTCCTCAAAGGATTTGTGGTGGTGCTTTCATCTGTATCGGCTGATGCTTGACAAGTCTTGATGACCTGTTGCACATCTTGAGCGGTAGCACGGCTGTCCGCTTTTTGCATCCAGCACGCACTGCGTTCTTGCTCTGTTATTTGAGAAGTTGCGGAAACATTGGACGGATCTGCAATGCGAGCTCGTTTTACAGGACGAGGAGTGTTGACGGTATCGTTCTCATCGTTGTCTTCAAAGCGAATGGTGCGCTTTCTGACTTGTGTTGAGGACGAGACAGATGATTTCATTGATTTCATTTGACTGCGATCGCAACAGGATGTGTTGGGACTGGATACGAAAGTGTTCATCATGATGATATTGGTAAGCGGGCACATTCTTACTTGTTGTATTTTTGGACCTTGTCAACGTATCGTTGGTGTGAGAACTCTTCTTGAATACTGATGTAATGAGCACTATCGAGAGGAATAATAATAAACGATTTTTTGTCTCTTCTCGATGGTGTGTTGATGGCCTGTTGATAAAATTCAATAATGCTCTTCAGGCTATTACAATTTTTACTACCAGGTAGACTACTTAGTACCAGAAACTTAAGAACTGTTTTGATCCCCAAATTCCTGATGTGGTTCGTCCAGTAATCATAATCTTATGACTGCTTGAAGTTCAAAAGGAACCTGACTCAGTTAAATCTATAAATCTTTTGGAAGCCTCAAAGCTGGACATGATAAACCTCTTAATTAATTCATTCCTTCTCATTTTAACTCCACACTAGTACTACCTGGTACGGTACCAGGGTACCTGGTACCTGGTACGTATCATCCACAGGTGATCAATCCGAAGCAATTCGAAGGAAAGAAGTCTCGCCTTCTGTTACTGTACCAGGTACCATTGACAGTGGCAGCCGGCAAGGAGCCTCCTGGCAGCTCCTTGGAGTACGTTACCTGGTAGTCTACCAGGTACCGAATTTTCGAGCAATACAGGTACTACGTACGTACTGGTACTGGTACCTGGTTGCTAGCAGGCTACTGCAGGTTACCACGAGTGGTAAAATTTAGATGCAACTACTACTAGACAACGGTACTAAGTACCAGTACTGATACCAGCCAGCCAGTAGTGCTCCGAAATACTCGAGTATGGTACCAGGTACTGTAGTAGCTACCGTAGGACCAGGTGTTCGCTACTAGCTAGTAGGGTCTACGTAGTACTGTTAGATTATTTTTCCCCTTTGAAGTTCAAGTAGTCTGGAGGTGCTGGTACAGACACTTCCGGGTTGCAACTCGAGGCGCGGAAGGCAAGAATTTAATTTATGCTTCACGTCTGCGCAAGCTTCTATTTTTGATGTCGCGTTGATCCTTGCTGGTTGTGAAAGGTGGTAGAATTAGTCAAGATGATTGCTAACAGGTACTGGTATCCTGGTACACAGTAATAAAGCTAGTAGTACTAGTAGTACTAGTAGTACCTGGTAGTAGTAGGACCTATTCGTAGCTACCTAGTACTTATCAGGTGTTTGACCAACTCATCAACGGTGATTTCGCTCCTATTCCTTCGCCTGTCTATCCTCGTGGACGGTTCCATTTCCCCACGCAATAATACTTTCTTTTCGCGCTGCGTCTAGCTGCCGGTTGTTACTTTTGCCGGGTTTCTCTCATCATCAAATTTCCCCCTGCCACAACATGAAAGAAACAAAAGAAACCAACTAGTATTTCACATGTAATCAGCGGAACGATGAGCCAAAAAGTTCTTGCGCAAGTCGCTCAGATTCGGTTGGGCGAATCAAGTACCAGTAGTCTAGTGGAATCATCGAAAACGATCGAAAACCAAACTTATTGTTGCTATCAACCTAGGTTTTTAGGATTCTTTTTTCAAGCCCTACCGTACCAGATTTGCGCCGGGTTGCCGTTCTTTGTGCGTGCCTCCCGGTTCGAGCGGTCTACCAATAATAAGGGCAATTTGCAACACCCGGTCCTTATCGCGATATCCGTTTGTATCAAACCTGTTGATGCTGGATTTTAGTGCGAAGAGGAAGGGTATTACTACGTCTGGAGTCATGTTTGATACACTAGCTACTAGTACACCGCATAATAAAACCTGTCCTACTACTAGACTACCAGACCTCCCCAGACCTAGACTACTACTACTAGCTAGTAGGCCCTACTACTACTAGCTAGACTACCCAGTACTACTCCTACTATCGTCTACCAGGAACTACTCTACTACTGGTACTAGTACTAGCTAGTAGTAGTCTACTAATCGTAGTAGCAGAGAGAGGCCCCGTTGAATTCTTCGCACGTACAGTACGACTGAGGTCTCGTGACTGAGGGAATCTGAAAGATAGAGAAGAAAAAATCTCGACTACAACAGTGAGGGGTTGAGATTTGAGATGTGATCATCCTTCGAGCAAAATGCTGAAGAACTATACCATATCAAACCAATAGACGTAGGTCAAGATGACATTCATCGATGCAGCTGCAGTAACACATGGTTGTTTGTCGACTGGGGCTGTCAAAATGCAGCAGCTTGGCCACGACATCTTCGCCTCTACCATGATGGTAGCACAGCAAGCTCTACCTCCCATCCGAACATCTTTCGTTGAGCTACAGTATTTATTCCCGCATGTATCCAATTTTGATACCTCCTCCATCTGCAGTACCATCCCAAGTCTTCCCGTTTTCATTTCGTCGATTCTGCTCGTTACGGCCTCCGATATGGTTCCGTTCGTGCCGTGTCAACCTCTGGCCATGACAATGGGGGCTGCCCTGGGCGTGTGGGCCTACCCTATTTGCATCACAGGACAAACAACCGCTGGTGTTTTAGCATTTCTGGTATCCCGTAAGGCATCTGATTCGACGCAAGTTCAACAAGTCTTGGAAGGACTGGCATCGTCAGAAGCACGGGATAAATTTGAAGAATTCAAACAGTTGGGTACAACTGAGGAAGAAAGCAAGGTCCTCCTGACTTTGATTGGATTGCGACTGGCGCCGTTTTTCCCGTTCTCTGCTGGCAATTATCTGCTGGGCGGAGGTACATCGGTTGGACTTCGACCATTTTTTCTGGCTACATTGTTGGGGTGCCTGTTGAACAACATCTTATCGGTCAGCGTGGGAATTGGAGGATCAGAGCTGCTTCGTGCCCCACTACCAAACACTGGTGAATTTTTGATTAGATGATGCATTCGGCTATGAATGATGTACAATCCACAACCTATGTTCTCCGCTTTTTTAATGTGATTGGTCATTCTAGTTTCGGAAAAAATCGAATGTATTCAATTACTTTGGTTCGCCCATAAAATACTGTATCCAGAAACAATGTTTTGTTTTTAGTTTAAGGGGAACACATACAAATATTGCAGGGCTCCCACATGAGCGACTCCCAGTTCTGTAGACGAGTGGATCATGTGTACAGCACCGTCCAATAAAATCGGCCTCGTCAATAATGTGTTGCGTTATCGGCTGGAAGAAATCATCGAAGCTACTACTAGGAATAGACTAGCAAAAAAAAAGTGGATCCAACACTAAAATAGAAGCGTTCTGAGAACGATAAACTGGTAGTATGAATGTACAACTTGAACGTGCACGTAAAATTATAATGCCTGAGCAGAGAGAGTGCAAGCAACCGTTCTTTCACACGCAAAATTCGTGTGGCTTCAATTTTTCCTTTGCGTCCTTCTCGTTCACATCTAAGGTTTTCCAAAAACCCTGTAATTTTCAGCGTGCAGATCAGCACACAAACGAGGCAAAGGATGCTTTCTTGACCTTTTGTGGGACTTTCAAGTTCGAAGTAAAAGTGGAAATCCAAGCAGATGCACAAAAGTCCTCCTTAAGCATCCAGTAGCTATGCCTTGGAAGGGAACCAGCCCTCAAAACAAAAATAGATGGTATTGGAGAGACGAGGGGCTGCAAACTTTAGTTACCTGCGCACACATGTCGTCCGCTGCGGGTCGCTCCTCTTTTCAGTAGCTTCGGTATCCCAACCTGTTTTGGGGTGCAATTATTTTTATTGGATTTGTTAGTAGTAGACTAGTAGACCTACTACCAAAGACAGAACAGCAGATCCGCGCCCATCTGTCTTTGAAACCTGCAGCGCATGAATGACGCAAGGCAAAAATCGCCTTGTCACACCTCGAATCTCGAATCTACTAGTAGTAGCGTTATTCGTCCAGGAATTCGTCTGGAAATTATAATGACTCATTCTGAACACGACTGAGAATCGTAATGCCACCCACACGGCAACGACCAATAAAACAGCTGAGAAAATCGTCCGGGTGAAGCCATGATGATTGGGCAGATGATGAATGAATCCGAATACAGTACTCGAGAGTAGTTGTCAAGATGAGGTTTTGAAGAAAATATTGATGTCACACAAGTCACAACCAAGGACAACTGTAACAACGACAACAGTCGCATCGTACCTCATACATATCATCAAACTGGAAATCAAGAGAGGTAAGAGAGAGAGAGAGAGAGAGAGAGAGAGAGAGAGAGAGAGAGAGAGAGAGAGAGAGAGAGAGAGAGAGAGAGAGAGAGAGAGAGAGAGAGAGAGAGATGATGGCCGCGTCTAACAATAATACCTGCAGAATGCGACCAGACAATATTGCTACAAATTATGACCATCATCACAAGGCATCTCGCAAACGCCGCGTCCGTTTCGAACAACAAGACGGCGATAATGATGATGAGAGCGGTGATATTACCCGACCAACAAAACGACGTATTATTCATCTTACGGCACGTCCAAAATCATCACTCATGACGGTGGAGGAAAAGACTGTCTTGTACATGCAACCTAGTGATACTCGAGAAACTGCATCGGATGTGTTGCGTCTGATGCAAGACTGTCGTCAAGCCATGATGGTGCCACCCTGTGACAGCAGCAGCAGCAGCAATAGCATCGACGAGAAGAATGATCCCAGCAAGGTATCTTTTGGACAGTACGCTGAAGCATTAGCCGTGACATTTCAGTTGTGCGTCGATGTTCCGTATGATTTAGATAACAATAGTACTGCCAGCAGTGGTGATTGTGACAACAATCATACGGGTAGTGAGAAGCCACAACAACCTTCCTGGAACATTCGAACGTCACATTCCGTGGCACAACTAGCTGCATGGGCTACGTATCACACGGCTACGCGAGGTGTCGAATCTAAGATACTTCCGGGGTTGTACCATGTGCGACAGGAACGAAGACGAAAAGCTATTCAGGCTGTTTTGGATGCCCAAACGAGATTGAAGGCGCTAAAGAGGCATAAACAGACCATTATTTCTAAGGATGGTGAGCTGGATCCCGAGCAGCACATATCAATATCATACAAGGCATTATCCCATTCGGCCAAGGAATTTGCCTCGGCAATGGCCGTAGTAGATGGACGACAAGCTTTGAACGAGTATTTGGCAATGGAGCATTCGGCAAAGCTTCAACAAGAGAATATCATGATGAAGGCATCACAACAGGGCGTGAGTACTACGCCTGCCAAAGCATTGCAGCTGGAGCGGCAACGGCAAGTGACACCTGATCCTCCTACTGAAAAGCAACGCCATCATCTTTCGCGTTTGCAAGAAAGGAAGGCTGGGTAGGTGCCGACGCGGTGGAGGACTTGCAAGGTCTGCTCGCCCTGTTGATTGATTGGACTACATATTTTCTACGGTGGTCCCTTTCTAGACTGTAGCATACATTTAATAAAGTACAAGTTTTTCTTTGCATGAAAGTCCTTCTTTTTTTTTTGTTTAGCTCGTTAGCGACTAGCTGGCTCCTCGAAGCTGCTATAGTAGTCTAGTAGACAATAAAATAATGATATCCTGCCTTGATGGTTAGCTGTCAACAATGACGCCTTTTCATAAGACATTTGCTTTACACCAACGATTGGCGTTCCTGCAACAGTCTGGCGAATGAGAAGCTACGCGGTCATTATTGTTTCATGCAATAGCCGACAACCTCATGGAGTGTTTCGTGGTCTTTCATGACGTGGTATCCACGAGCCGAATGAGCGCATCAGAGTAGGTACACTTAAGCTCAATCACTCAATTCAAGACCGACTGAAAGACAGTAACAGAACCAGTCAATGCTGTCAATCTCGTCATCCATCAACAAAAATCTGTCAAGCTTGCACATGAGTAGTGATGCATGCTTGACACGCCGAGAAGTCAAGGTTTTTAGCTTCATTCACGAATTGACTCGTGAGCAAACCCGCACAACAAAAACAAAAACCGCGAGAAAATGAACGCTTCATTTTTTTCTCGGGACAAGCCCTTCCAATTCTCCGCAACGCTACGGAACAACAAAAAGGTAAAAAGTCATCACTTTGTCAAGTCATTGTACCACACTTACAAAATGGATGGTCGTGGTGGGATACCCATGAGTAGCCGGGGCATCCGACAACCGCCACCGATGAGTGCAAGATCGCGTTCTGTTCGTCCAACATCAAAACCGATTGGCGACCAGAAGACTATTCCAATACCACCAGCCAAAGTAGCGTGCAACAAGTGCCGTCGTTCGTTGACACTCAGAGCCGTGGTGTGCAATTGTAGTTGTCTGTTTTGCGAACGTACGTAATCATTTGTGTTTTTCGTTTGTTCCTGGTAGAGCACTGCTGCCAAAATAATTTGCGAAAGTTTAACACGTACAAGTACGCATCCAAACGGCACGCCTCTCAATAATTGTCGTCATTCATCACTATGTCCATCAGCTTGTGCCCAGAGACATTTTACTCAATACGACTTTTGTCCCTGTTGTAAAAAGAAGTTGGGACAACATGATACGATGCTGATCGATATCTCCAAGCCAATTCAGAACGAAGCACCAAACCAACCGAAAATCAATGCATATCAAATGCTTTTTCGATTGGAAGCTGGAGAATCCAAGGAATTGCACTATCGAGGAGTGTGTAAGAAACTCTTTCAGCAAATTGATCTAGTCTCGCACCAAACCAAATTTGTCGTGCAGCAGTTCCTGCGAGATGCCAGTCGTCGCAATTCCAACCTTGTCCAACTCAAGAAAGCCTACGACAAAATGAAAGATCAGATACAAGGAAATCAACAACTCCTAAATTCGGAGCGACAGACATACCAGCAAAATGCGGAGAGTCAGGTAGCGAAACTCCACACGCAAGATCAAACCATTCTCGAACTTCAGCAACAACTTGAGGAAAAGGAAGAAATGCTGCGAAAATTTCGAGCTCGGGAATCCTCCGGCCGTTCCCTGCGAAGTGTGGATGGTAGTGGCTCCTATCAGGGCAATGCCGGGTGTAATCCTGGCCGACCGCCGCGAGCGATCCACCATCAACAATCTCAGCTTGCTCCTCACATAGTCGCAACCCACCACATTCATCCTCCCACTGCTCCGTTGCAGGACATGATAAAGCAGCGAGAAGCAGATCAGCGACGATGTCAAACACACCTTCAGCCAGCGTCGTCGCAGTCCCAAATTACAGCAGGGTACTACGACGGCGGTAGTGTAGCCAGTGACGGGCGTTCACAGCAAGCAATGACAATCAACTCGGGTGGAATTCGAACGAATTTAGGCACTGGCCAGAGCTTTCACGGAGAATACCACCACGGTGGTAGTGCTACTGCCAGCCACGGCCATGCCACTTCGTATCACCCGCAAAACAAGAGACGCCGCGTCAGCCAATCGTCGACAAATGGAGGTCGCAGTCACACCTCCAGCAGAGGACATGCTTCTCATCCTCAACAGCGACCGTCTTATTCGCGGCCCCATGGCAGTAGTAGCTATCGTTGAAAAGATTGTTTGACCTAACAGCGGATCCCGCAGCACAGCGGGGAGAATTCGAAACCTGGAAACCAGCGGCAAGGAGTACACCGATATTTGCGCGGCGCACTCGTTGAATTATGACAAAGGAGTTAGGTAATCTCAGTTTATTTTATTAGTTCAATTCCATGTACAGTGGCAGTGCGTGCGTGTTTTTGTTGAGTGCATAATTGGTTGCAGTAGCAAAGTATGCTGCGGACTGTTGTTGTAGAAGCTTGCGCTAATTGTTCGCAACCTCTCTATTTTTTGTAGCATCTATTGCTTCGTATCCCTTCGGTATTGCTGCAGATCAACGATGCTCGTAAGAATATATCCGTGTCTCTTGCAAAATCTCTTAATTTCGGGCAATCGCATCATTTCGGCAGGATTTTCTTCCGATACAATTTCGCATAGAACACCACAAGGAGTTTTTCCGGCGAGACGTGAAAAATCGACAGCAGCTTCCGTGTGACCATCGCGGGTCAAGACACCATTTTCCCGGGCGCGTAGTGGGAACAAGTGGCCTGGTCGGTTGAAATCAGCGGCAGTGGCGTCGGCGTTGGCCAGTAGTTGGACAGTCAGGGAACGATCTCCAGCACTAATACCAGTGGAAATTCCTGAAATTGAACATCAAGTTTGAAATGTGAGGTATTATTGTGCAGTAGTTACAGACGTCCACTCAGTCGACTAGAAACGTACCGTGCTTGGGAGTAGCATCCACGCTGACACTAAAAGCAGTGTTCTTGGGATCCTCACTATTGTTGACCATGGCTGGAAGCTTCAATTCGTCCATGCGCTTTCCTTCCATACCAACACATATGACACCACTTGAGTATCGCACGATTTTTGCCATATCTAACGGCGTGCATGATTCCGCAGCCATGATAAAATCCCCTTCATTCTCACGATTCATGTCGTCGACAACTACGATCATTTCTCCCCTGGCAACTGCAGCAATGGCGTCCTCGACAGATTGACGACCAAAGCAGTATCCATCTTCGGAAGCACTAACACCAGCCTGATCATCATCCGCTATTTCTTCGTCCAAAACCAGTGAAACTTCGACAGCATTTGCCGCAGCCGAAACACCATCATTTGTAGCAGCAGTAGCAGCAGCAACGACCACAGCATTATTCTTTCGTCGTGGTGCCATGGCTAGATTCATGTTGGAGATCCCATTCTTCGGCAAGGAGTCGTCTGACAAAATGTGTCCAAAATTGGAATGGTTCATGCGCTCCTGTTTGGTCTCCAGATATCTACGATTGTCGTCGTTTGCTCTAGCCAAGATGGGAAGAGTATCCACAATCCTAACTCCCAGGGCGCTCAAGCGATCAACTTTGCGAGGATTGTTGGTCATGAGTTGAATGCTACCGATCCCCAAGTCCTTTAAAATACTGGGCACGACACCGTATTTGCGGCAGTCCTCGGGAAAGCCTAAAAGGAGATTGGCATCAACAGTGTCTTTTCCCATGTCTTGCAAAGCGTAGGCCGCCACTTTGTTCGCCAATCCAATACCGCGCCCTTCCTGTTGCAAGTAAATAACGGCACCACCATTTTCCTGGATAAATTCCAAAGCCAATTTTAATTGTTCCTTGCAGTCGCATCTGTTGAGGAGAAGAAGAAAGAATTGTTGTGTTGAGATTGTGCATACGTTTCAGTAAAATCAATTCTTCAAAATGATATACAGACAAGAAAAAATCCGATTTCTTCCTATGAGGAAAGGGACAGATCAAAATAAAAATGAACGGCAGAGCTCTGCCGCTTTCCCCATGCTAACAGACAATAATAATAATAAAATACCAAAAAAAAAATCCAACGTACCTTCGACTGCGAAAAACTTCCGAGGTTAAACACTGATCATGGACCCGAATGGGAACATTTTCGGACAATTTGCCATTCGTTCCAAAGGGAGGTTTGTCGGTCGCATAAATAACGACAGGTTCGAGAGCGTTGGTGTTCTGGTAAATGTCACACTCGTCCTCCTCCGTACAGTCCTCGTTGTTGTTGCTGTTGCTGTTGCTGTTGCTGTTGTTGTTGTTGTTGCGGACGCGGTAGGCACGCAATTGAAAATGTCCCACATCGGTTGGCAATTTCGTATCCGCCACAAAGTCTACAGGAACGATATGATCGGTACCTTCCAATAGGTGTCTACAATTGCTGTTGTTGTTACCAAGATCTGACTGACCATCATTCGTCGTCAATGCACCATTCTGTTCATTTAAATTTTTAACCGATCGTTGTGTCTTGCCATTATTCATTGGTTGTGAGCCATTCTTACTCTTGCCATTCGTACTCTTGCCGTTGGCATTCGGAACATTTTTATTATTACTAGTAGTAGTAGTAGTAGTATCAGCTCCATTGGCAAAATAATGACCAAAACTGCTGTGTTTGGTAAAGGCAGTCTTTCCACCTGTCGTAAAGGAACCGGACGATAAAGCCTCCGATGTCGAGGATGCTGATCCAATGATTAAGACGGATACCATTAACAAGACCAGCCTTCCTGCCTGAGAACGCTTCCTAACTTGGTTGCTGCTGCTGCTGCTGCTGCGAGGCATTTTCTTCTTCTGGGGTATTTTCCTTTGATTTGTGTCAGTTGTTGAAAGAATAGTATGTTGTTGAAATACTGCCATTATTATATCAGTAATGCTGGCTACCAGAAGTAGCATTTATTTCCAGTCGAATGAATGGATAATGCGGACTGCGGACAGTCAGTCTGTTGATATTTGAGAGGATGGAATGGATAACAATGGATGCAAGCCTTCTTCTCCTACCAATTATTTGCTTGTATGAGAGCGAGAGAGAAAAGCTATTATTTCTTATTATTTGGTCAGCTGTTGATGGCCTGATGGTGTGAGATGAGATAATTGAATTTAACACAGATACTACTGTTTTCGTTTGATCGATCTTATCCCTCTTTGATTCAAGTTAGGAAAGGTGGTGGTATACACAAACCAAATTGTTTTATGCAAGAAGAAAGCCAACTAAATAATAATAATAATAATCAATTTGTTTTAGAGTTGCTACTACTACTACGTAGCTAGTAGAGAGCTAGCTGGTTGCTATGCGAAGGTATGGGATTGCGTTTGTTGGTGGTTTGACGAAGAGTAGTAAAGAACAGAAGGCAAGCAACGATATTATTCTCTGCAAACATCCGCCGGAGGAACATCCAGGAGGCGTTTGTGCGTGCTTGATGCCTGTTTTAAGTTCGCCGTACCAGGTACCAGTGTTGAGAGGGTTGCAGTCTGACGCATCATCCTTTTGTTCCAAGTGTATCACAGTAATAGGGATGGAGTTATTCAAAGTCTTTTTCGATTGGCCTATTTTTAAAAATGAGTGGTTGGAAGGCCCTCCAGGATTCCCAAAGAAAGACCGCATAATATTATTGGCAGCAGGGTACGTACGGTACCACGTGGTACTACAATGTACTCAGTACTTGTCTAGCTATAGAGCTACCTTAGCTACTCAAGCAAGCGAGTGTTACTACTACTACTATTCAACATTTTAGTCCATCAAGAACCAAATAATGCCTCCATATCTCTGATGATAGGCTTGCAACTATTAGTAGTAGCTAGCTAGTAGTAGTAGTAGTAGTAGTAGTAGTACAAACTACTCAATTGTTGCTAATAATAATGTAATGACGAGCAACATGTATGTAGGCAGTAGTAGTAGTAGGCGATGCCCACGACCCAAATCTGGGGGTAGATTGGTGGCGACGACAAAACTGGCAAGCCAAAAACTTACCCTTCCAGCAGCCAGCAGAGTTCAATACTCCTCATTCTGCAGCAACCAAGGTGGTCTACTACTAGCTAGTCTACTACTAGTCGTAGAAGAGACCACCCAAAAGATATTCCAGTCCTCGCAAGCAGACAATGATGATGCGCATTTTTCCGGAACGAACCCCCGCCTTCATTTTCACATCTTACGTTAGTAGAGTCTTAAAACGATAGTATGTATCTCATGGCGGTGAGGCATTCTTGTAATGCATGAGTTCTTAGAAAAGTACCGATAGTACAGGAACGTTTTCTTTTTTACTTCGGGTTTTAATAAAGAGACGCGCATTAGCTCTCATTTTGCGATCCTAAGAAGGTTGTTCAACAACGAGTCAATGCACTCAACCTTCTTCGCTCAACCATGTATGTCATGATGAGTTGGAGGCAAATACAGGAATAATAATTGATTAAGAATGCAGAATGCAGAACCACACAAAAAAGGTCGATGATGTCGTTGCTGTGATATTTTTATTAAGCTTAATATAACCAAATCAATTACAATACACTGTTAAGATTTTTTTAAATGAATATCAGAACTGTGCATCAGTAAAATTTGAACAGGGCCCAGATCAGCAAGGCGTAGCTGCAGCAGTAGATAAAATACCAACATGACACTACCAATCATTACAGCCACCAGGATGCCACCCTACAACTACATCAGAGGAGGAGAAGCAAGACACAGATTCAGCAATCTTCGAAAGAGGGAGACGAACAGTTCAACCGTTTTGTCTCTGACAATGATGCGGTGGTTGTTCATTCTCTTGGTCGTCGTGCTGTTGGCCTTGGCTGAAGCTTTCTCGTCTCGTCATTATAAACCACTGTTGAAAGAAGGAGTGGTAGGAGTGAACTACCATCAACAGCAGACCCTTGGCGGTGGTACGTGGAAGTACCGTACAAGACCATTGGGTGCATCAGCATCTCTGTCACAGAATCAGAGGACCGATGATAGTAGTAAAAGCAAACTACTAGTAGACGACGACGACGACGACGATGCAGACAAAAAAATGTATCCAAAAAATGGAGAACAAATCCCTCCTCTTGGTAAGAGTCATCGACGACCACGGAGTCGGACCTTGTCACCCTACCAAATCAGACATCCCGAGATAGCCGAATTGCTGAAAATTTCTAATGATCCAGGAGTTCCTTTTTATCAAGCATTTCGGACCATTCAAGAAGCACTGGAAACGATTGCCAATGCTAGCAGCTCCGAAGAATTGATTCGAATATTGGGAGACTTGGCCGTGAATTCCGATGCTGATGCTGATGCTGCTGAATCCACGGTCACATCAATATTGCGAATCGAACAAGTACTGTCTCATTCGGCAGATCCATTGGGTTGGTTGTATGCCCAAAATCAGCGACAAATAACAATTTCTTCCAACAACAACAACCTGGATGAGCGAAAAGATGCCTTGTTTTATATTCAATCCACCGTCGAAACGGCTGTCGTTGGTGCCGCTTGGACTTGGAATCAACCTACCAATCATGGTGAACAAAAAGATGCTTTTTGGACCATGGTATCCAATTTACCCGATTCTTCTCATTTATACGGTGGAGAACGATTCGATACGCGACAGAGTAATAATAATAATAAAAATAAAAACACGCGTCACAGCGATTGGAATGATTTTGGAGCTACCTGGTGGATCTTACCGGCCGTGGAATTGCGCGAAGAACCAGCGGAACATGTATTCGCCGAAACGACCACCCAGAATAAAAACAGTACGAAGAATGTATTATATGCTGGAAAGCGAACGACATTGGCCGTTCATTTGGTTTGTGATCCAAATATGTTAACAAAATCGTGGCAAGTAGCTGCTCGGGAAACGTTGCAGCTGTTGCAGCGACTCAGCGATGCCGTCATGGACGAACAAGTTCCAGCAACAACGTTGCCTCCCGTACTGATGCGAGATTTGACGTATGCGGGACCTGATAATACACAAGTGGATGGACAAGAATTGTACGAACAAGGTGTGACGGCGGCGTTGGAAGCCTTTGCGAAGAATGGCGAAGACAACTCGGACGGTAACGAACAGCCAAAGGAAAAGGCAGGATTGAAGAAGGTTGTATTGGCTCGACGTATGGACTTGCAATTTGAAGCCAACCTATCTGCCTTGGACATTCTACGAAAATGGAAATACAATGAAGTCCATGAAGGAGGTAACATGTTTTATATGAGACCAATGGGCCAAGAAGAATTCTTCGGGTGCACACCGGAGCGGTTGTTTACAATACAAAAAGGATCCAATGTAGTATTGTCGGAAGCATTGGCAGGAACTCGCCCTCGGGGAACATCACAAGCTGCAGACAATCAATTGCTGCGAGATTTGTTTGGGTCGCTTAAAGACAGGAACGAGAATGTAATTACAGCAAAATTCATTCAGGATGTCTTTGCACAGTTGGGCGACAAAGGATTGGTTGAGACGGCCGAAATACTACGTTCGTCTTCGATCCTTGAGGACACATTCGACACTGAAGGCTACGGGATCAATCGCACACATGCAACCAAGAATAACAGTAGTAGTAGTATCAGTAGTGGCTACTTTGTGAGACGACTTCGCCATTTGCAGCATATTTGCCAGCGGTTCTCTGCAAAGCTGGCT
>Ga0210036_1001413_pt1 | contig 27104 bp, 13 predicted proteins | sample CryGeymeta201515_FD_185469 | JGI IMG/M metagenome (GOLD analysis project Ga0210036, IMG submission 185469) | Groundwater microbial communities from Crystal Geyser aquifers in Utah, USA - Crystal Geyser metaG 2015-15 (SPAdes) (version 2) | ecosystem: Environmental > Aquatic > Deep subsurface >...
TCTCTCTCTCTCTCTCTCTCTCTCTCTCTCTCTCTCTCTCTCTCTCTCTCTCTCTCTCTCTCTTTGCTTGTTACAGCACAGTAGATGCTTGTGTTGCTATTCGTGTCGGTTGTTCGGTGGTATTGTCCAGATGTTGAAATAATCGTATTGGAATAAACTACTGGAAAACTAGATTACTGAAATAAAAGTGGAGCAATCGCGAGAATGTTGCCGAGAATGTTGTTAGGGGTGTCTACGTAGCTACTACTGTAGCTATTCGTGTAAAGAAGCAGCTTCGTCTGGGATTTTTGTAAATACCTTGAGCGGGTAATAATCCGAAAATTGCCATTATTTCCATATTATTATTTCACAGAGTACAACATTAAAAGCTCTATTTAACAGTAACGGTTACAAAGAAGCTACGGAGGTTCAATCGGGCTATCGGGCTTCGCTTTGCCTCGTCCACGTATTCACAACTACTACTAGCTATGGTGGGCACCGTACTCTACTTCTTTTATTCTTCACAGCTACTACAGTAGCTAGTAGTACACAGTAGTACGCAGTAACAATAGTTTGGTACAGAGCTAATTGTAGTCTGTGTTTGAGCAAGGGCCCTGCTAGTAGAGTTTTCTCTAGAGTCACAGGAGGCGAGATATATTATTAATCCGCATGGAGTAGTCTAGTGGAAGCAATGGTGTCCTCTTGGATTTCGATTTCAACCTAGTTGGAGGCAAAGACCGTGCATTATTTCTTGATGCTCGTCTCCTCTTGTGCAGTTTCAAGAATTTCGCTTCTACTGTCACTCATCTACGATCGCAGCGCTACGGAGCCTTGCCGCTTTGAAATAAAGTAAACTACACCGGAATTATTGAAGAAGTGATGCATATGCTTTTGTCTACAAATACTCGTCGTCTTGCCAGCTACTACTAGTAGGGTCTAGTGTAGCTACCTCTCGGAGCAAAAGGGACAGGTAGTAGGTTTGCAACAAGGTTCGCAAGAATCAAGAGAACTCCACCCGAGCACAGAAAGTAAATACTGTTCGAAGATCCAAAAGTATCAATTGTCAATGAATTGATTGGCTTCTTAAAAAAGCACGACAGCTGTTTCAGCCACAATGCGTCTGGAAGTAGTCGGTTCCGGAAGTGCAGCAACACCACTCAAATCCATATCGCACGCTGCATACTTACTTGGTATGCTTCTTTCTATCTTCTGGCGTTGAAGAGAATACAGATCATTGTTTTTGTAACAGTAAAAATTACACAAAAGCAACAAAACACTTTTTTTAAGTACTACCCAAATTAAGTTTTTATTTCCAAGATGGCTATGACAGGAAAAGTAAAGTTCTTCTCTGACAAGGGATTCGGTTTCATCGCTCCCGATGATGGTACCGAGGATGTCTTTGTCCATTTCTCTGCTATCCAGAAGGAAGGATACAAGAGCTTGAACGAGAACGAATCTGTCACCTTTGACAAGCAGTTTGATGACCAAAAACAAAAGTGGTCTGCTACCAACGTTGTTGGACAAGGAGACGGAAATCCCCGATACCGCCGCGGTGGTCCTGGTGGCGGCGGCGGTGGTGGTGGCGGAGGTAAGCAGCGTGTTGTCTGCGGAAGTGATCTGGAATCTGGAGCTCTGTTTGCGGGCGAACCTTGGATCTTGTTGGAACCTGTCTCTCGTGTTTTTTATATGTAATACCAACTAACTCTTCTTCTCATGTTGCGATCCTTTCTTCTTTTTCCATGAATCTCTTTCCATTGTAGGCTACGACAACAATGGTGGAGGCGGTGGCGGTACGTACCTGCAGGATGTGGAGAATTGGGTCGTATGGCACTACATGGCTACCTTATTAAACTTGTACTCACCATAATCTTGACTTTGCTCTTATACAGGCGATGGTGGCGGTAACTGGCGTTAAGAACTGAATGAATCGCACATGTTGTCAAGTAGGTTGACAACATTGAAAAGAAGAAGAATTACGTAATACAAGAATACTACTATATTTGAAGTTGGGGGTTTGACAGACAGAACGGAAACGAAGAAACACGAAAAATGAAAAGCAAGCACGAAAACGAACGAACATAAAATTATAATTATTATGGTGATGGAACAAGAGTATAGAACAAGATAGGAAAGGACTGAGAGCGGGGTTGCTCGTTGCTGTGAAAGCAATTCCCTTTAAGTTAGATATTATCAACGTTTAGGAATTCTCCTCTCTTGTGCTTAGATTTTGCACAATGAAATGTTATAGAGTGAAGGCGAAAAATAGAGCTGAAGTATAGCAGTATAAGATCGCAACAAGATTCGGCTCTGATCCTGCAGGCCAAGAATTGAAGGAGGAAGTGTTTCGACCCAAGGTACTAGAGCACAGGAGTTACAAGACTCGGAAAAGCTGGACAAATATTCTCGGGGGAAACGACAAAAGCAAGAGAGCATTGCGACCTCTTGCATTCGCTTCGCCACTGTTTCCAGTGGGACCAGCATTGAAACAACGCTCGTATTGTGTCACTATAAAATGATATGGACGCACATCAGCTGAAAACAAATTGAATGCACGTTTCGAACTCATCATTCCAAAACATCCCTTTCAAATAAAATACCACAAGGACCATGAAGCATGAGGAAAATAAAACGGGTTGTCCGAAAAATCCTAAAACTAGGATGTCAACGGAAGAGGCTGTCATGCCTGATGTCGACGAAAGCCCGGGAGACTATTGCAGATATATCAATGATAGCGGTATGATTTGGCAGCGTCCCATCCAACCTCCATGCAAAATTATGTGGCAGCCACCGTTCTACAGGAGTTTCTCGATCAAATTCAGAACTTCTAAGAATCGATCGCCTTTTGCGCTCGGTTGGTTCTTACTGCCATGTCCCCACAAAAACCGATCGCGCTTATATTCTGCAAGTCCCTAATCCAAGCTTACCTGTCGAGCTCCGGACAAAATTGATATTCAAGGGGATACAGCAATTCGAAATTAGTGTCAGCCTACCACAAGAAGATAATCCTTCTGAGAGGATAATAGGTGGCTAAAAGCACGATAATACTCCTATGAACACTTACTACTTCGACTGAATGCAGGAGTACCAGTTACTACTAATGTAGAGCAGTCTAATACTCTAGCTACTAGTAGTAGTAGTACCCTGCTGTACCAGTCGGTACTGCTAGTAGTACCCCGGACTACTACTAGCTACTCTACTACTAGTACTCTACTCTAGCTAGAGACTATTACTAGTAGTACTACTACTATTAGCTACTCGATGTCGTTAGTAGTAGCTAGTAATACTACTACTAGTCTATTAGTAGTACTACCAGTAATCCTAACAGCTCGTGGTAACAAGTCAGCCATCCTAGCCTGCGAGCCTGCCAACTCTCAACGCTGACTCTGTTCTGGATCAGGCCAAATTCTTCATCTAGTTGAATCTTTTGTTCAAATTTTTTCATCGCCACCCTCTACAAGATTACTGTACAATACTCTTTACACACTGACATCACAGCTACGAACGAGTTTGCAGTGCACGCGTGGCGAGTTTAGTTGTAGAAGATTCTGTTACGACCGATTAAAAAAATGGAAAAGCTCCTTTTTCAGCCTCTTAAGGCCTTGGACTTAAACAGCCAAGTTTTTTCCAGAAAAACTTAATCTTGAGAAGCGAAGGTTTTGGAGAGACAAAGAAGGATATCAAGCAACGACTTCTGTCATAACTGCTTAAAACTACAATAACTGCAACAACAGACGAAACAATAATAGCTGAAAAGAAGAGCAGTTGCACTCGTCTTACGAAACTTTTGATCTCTTTACTATTTCAGTTTAGTAGCTACTAGAAAGAGTAATCAATCCCACTAAATCTCTCTTCGTACTTTATATCGCTTCTCTGACTTCACACCCATCCGCCATCCGCCATCCGCCCCGTCCCCTACATACAAGAAGAAAAGACACAATGACGACTGTACAACCCCGTATATATCCCAGTACAAGTCCTGCAGATACAAGAGCCAACAAAACCAACGCTCCTGGTTCTCCATCCAAGAGTCTGTTGTCTCGAACCAGTAGGTGGACGTCCGCGGCTCCTAAACCTGCTACTACTAGAGGCAGCGGTAGCAGCAGCAGCAGCAGTAGTAGTCAATACAGCACCAGTACGGCACCCATATCATCCAAGAGTTTGATGGAATCGGAATCCTCCTCCTCTACGATGACGTTCCGTACTACCACTAAGAAACCCAAGCGATCTTTACTGAAACGACTTTGGAAAAAGCATTCATCATTTTCGCATAAAAAGAAGAATCCGATCGACAGTCATTACACGCAATCCATGCATAGTCATGATTGCTATGGTGACGATGACGAGGTATGGCAGACATCTGCCGCGTCGTGTACGGACGTCCGACAAGGCTCTAAAAACGAACATGACGACCACGCCGATGGCAGTAATGATAATAATGGTGTAACGGCACTACGCGCCACCACCACCACCACCACCACCACCACCACCGCCGTTGCAATCGACGACGAAGACTTGCAAGAAGGCACACGATTATTACAATGTTACACAGAACAACTGAACGTCCAGGCCCCGGAGGATGCCTTGACAACATTGAATCTAGCTTTGGATGTCGTCAGTCATGTGCCCCACTATAACTTGACACAAGAACTGGTGTGCCGCATTCTCTCCTTGCATTTGCAGCTCTACCGTACCACGGCCGATGACAGTCACTTGCAAGCGGCCAGGTCGCTGATACCACAAATAGTTTATGACACGAACAGCACTGCTACTGCTACTACGAGTAGTAGTGTGGACGAGTATTTGGAAGCCTCGCCAATGTTGTTGGATTTACTGGTACAAGCATGCCAATGGAATTTGGCGTTGTGCGTAGCAACCAAACTACCCGATGTAGAACCTCTGACGCTGGCCCGAGTGCATTTGGAAATGGCACTGATGGAGAGTAACAACAATGGTAGTAGTAGTAGTAGCAGCAAAAGCAAAAGCGGTTCCCAAATGTTTCATCTCTCCGAGTGTCACCAACTGCTTTTGGCATCGGATCCCCCTACTGCTACTACTTCCTCGGATGTGCTGTACCTGTCTCTCTGGGAACAATTGGCGCATACCTACGGTATTTTGGGAGAAGAAAAACTTGCTTTGGCCTGTTCACAGTCGCGTATGAAACACTTGACTTGCCCCGTACAAATTGCGCGAGGACACTACTACCATGCTTTGCACGTTTGTGCTCCCCTGGAAAAGTACTCGTTGGCAGTCAAGGAAACTGATTTGGCTCTACAGGCCTTGCGACAGTCTGACGACGATAACAGCGACAACAGCAAACATCAGGTGGAGATACTTGAAATGCTGCTGCATCAGTTCAAGGCAGATATGCTCTGTCGACGGGGATGTATCGCCGAAAGTCGAGATGTGTACATGATTTTGCTGGAGCGAACACGCCGTAGTGCTCAACGCGGCCCCGTAGATGTTGCCAACATCCTGTTTGTGCTGGGAAAATTGAGCGTTCGTCTCAAGGATTTTACTGGCGCGATTGACTATTTTAGCGAGGAATTGGAAATTACGAAACGTGTCTTGGCCGCTTTTGAGGAAAGCAAACATCAATCGACGGAGCGTGCCGCAGAAAACCAACATCCTCAGCTGGCAGTGTCGCAGATTTTGCACGAACTCGCTCGAGTTGCCGAGATGGGTTTGATGGATTTTCCAATGGCCATTGATTACTACCAACAAGCGCTCAAGATGGAGCAAAAAGTGTACCAGGAATGCAAGAGACAGCAACAACGCAAGAAGAACAAAAAGCGACCCGCAAGTCCATTGGAGGATGCTTCACTGCTCAAGGATGCCAAGCAACAGATTGCCGAAACGAAGCAGTGTTTGGGGCGCGTCCATTTTCGGATGGGAGATTTCAGTCGAGCAGTCAAGACCACACTGGCCGTGGACAAGTAAATATGATGTACATTTTGCTGTTTCAGATGACGATGTGCAGTTGGTAGTATTATCATAATTGTAATTGCAACAGTAACTGAGATAGCATTTGCACATTGATTGTAATCATTTTCTTATGGAATGAGCGAATCCAAAGCCCCACTATTAGTTCGATTTCTACAGTAGTCACCACTTAGGATGTGCAGTTGGTATCATTATTGTCATTGCAACAGTAACTGAGATAGCATTCGCACATTGATTGTGATCATTTTCTTATGGAATGAGCGTTTCCAAAGCCCCACTATGAGTTCGATTTTTACAGTAGTCACCACTTAGAAAACTGTACAGTAGTGGATTCCTCTCTGAAAAGCTCCAGCTTTTCTTCTCTGAGATTGCTCGGCTCGTCGCAACCCAGGAACCTAATCCTGCTGGGACGACGAGGCCACCGACGTAGCATTACTTTGTGTCTGGGTAGGCAAAGAGTGGCGCCGAAACAAACCCGGTGTAGTAGGAGGAGCATCAGACGATGCTAGGTATGATGGATGAAAGGCACCACCACTCTGGTGAATGTTGGCCAGCAGGTTACAATGTCCATTTTCTGCATTGGATGAAAAGGGATTGGTATTTTCTTCCGAGGGAGTTCCGATCGAATCGCCAGAAGGACTCGTTTCGTTAATGTCATTCGAATCTTTCGTAACGTCACTGTCGGGTGGACCCATGACATTGCCACCCGCAGTAATGGGAGTTGTCTTGGACGTCAAATCCGAGGATCCTGAGTTACTGACCGACCATTGAGCCTGTTGAGGCGCGATGCTCCTCAAAGGTGTCCTTTCGAGTCTCTGCGCTATAAAGGACTCTTGAATCTGCCTTGGGCTCATGTGAAAAGCCCATTGAAAGTTGGGACGCCGGCTCGATGCCATGGCATCAGTGGAATTGCCAGATCCAGGGGAATTATCAACTTTGCGAAGCAGTCCCACACTAAGAAAGACATTGGCAATATCGTACAATCTTCGAATCTTAGTTTTGAGACCACGCTGAGCAGCCCGACGAAATTCTTGGGGATTCTCCAGGCTGGGCGGTGTGCCAGCATTTGGATCGTAGCGATTCGACAAATGGGCATGAGCCGAGCCTATCGCGGCGTAGGCTTCGACCGAGAGCGTTCCTTGAATCATTTCCGAAGCTTGCGGAAGACTCAAGATATCGTAGCCTACCAAGAAAACTTGAAGAAATTGCTGCGACAGCTTGGCCAAGGACCGGAACTGACTTTTGCTGTCTTCGCTGGCAATGCTACTCACACTACTGCGTCTGGTGATCGTTCCTCCCTGTTCGCCAGTTTTGCCTGGGACTCCGTCCTCGATATCACCCTCAAGGCCATCCATGACCAATCCATATTTCTTGGCGTCTTCGGGATACTCGATGATAGCAGTAGCTTGCAATTTACCAAATACGTCCGGAAGACAATCTTTGCCCAACCAAGAATACGTATTCTTTCCCTTCTTGACAACCAATTGAATGCTTTCAAGAATATTGCTGTATACAGATTGTTGGGGATCGGGACCGAGCAGTGGTACAGGTACAGTCAGACAGTTTGTTAGGATCAGTTCCAATCACAAGTAAAGTAGTACTCTCCATGACAACAAAAAACAACAAAACAAAGGGAAAAAAGAGCCCACGTACACGACATCATAAATTCTTCGTCGTTCCACACCCAATTCGATGGCAGCTTCATCGACAATGACTTCGGCACCTGGTGCACAATTTTCGTAACGTTGCAAAAAGTTTTCGGCCAGAACACCCAGTGATTTCTTCTTGCGCGAGTATCCATCAAAATCAGTATTTGCATCGGCAGACGGATCGGTGGTGGTAGTAGTAGGAGGCTGTTGTTGTGACTTGGCAGAATGTTGTTGCTGAGGTGTGGGTAAGGAAAACACAGCCGAAGGATGATGATGATTATCAATATTACTATTATTACCATGGCCATGATTGGGACCGCCACCAGCAGCAGCACAAGAATAGGCGTTGCCATAATTAGTGGGCGGATGCATGCCAGGATGATGATGATGATGTTGCATCATGGTATGAGTAGACATTTGCGGAGGTCTTGGAGGAGGTGGAAGATATCCATGATGATGATGATGATGCCCTGGTGGCGGTGGACCCTGCATCAACATACCATTCGGTGGTCCATGACGACGAGGAAAATCATTCAATTTGGTCTTCTTCGGTGTTGGAGTTACCAGACTTTTATTATTAGACGCCAATCTCACAGCCGAGTTTTGATCATTGCCATCCTTCATTGCCGTCGTGATTGGTGGCTGTGTAGGTGGAAGACCACCGTAAGAAGAATGATGGTGCTGCTGTTGTTGTTGTTGTTGTTGATACAGCATGGGTCCTGGAGGAGGGGGGTGAGAGTTCTGCCAGGCAAAACCACCTCCGTGATGATGATGGTGATGATGATGAGGAGAAGGAGATGGTCCTCGGGTATTCATGGAAGGATGATGTGGTGTGGGCATGAATTTGTTAGTGGCGACCTGCATGGGAGTTCCCCAGGTTGGTGAAGATGAAAACGAGTGTTGCTGTTGTGGATAAGGAGTGTATCCACTGTTGATATTGTTAAAGAACCCCCCGGGAGGAGATCCACTGTCCGTATTGTTAGTTGGGTTGTTACTGGGAGGATATGGCATCATCTGGCTGTTGTTATTGTTGTTACTATTCGGAGTCGGGGGAGGATATTGTTGCTGCTGCTGCTGCTGCTGCCGTCTGTTATAAGGATGTTGCTGTCCGGGGAAGTTGTTGGACATCATCGGTGGTGTTGGAGCCATCGTGACATTGCTGCTGTTAGTGTTGGTATCATTGGCTTGGGGTGTTCCCTGGGTGGATGTACTTTCAGCTGTTGGCGATGCAGTGGCATCATTATCATTATTATTATTATTTGCTTGTGGAGGGGAACTCTCGGTAGCAGCAAACGTCTTGTCGTCGCTACCCGGAAAGCACCGACGAGGAGCAGCCGTAGCAAACAATGTTGACAGAGCCTCTGCAGCCGATCTAGATTTGGGCGAAAAAATAGTTGCCTTTGTTTGATTGGAACAATCTGTCGGATGATGTTTGGCGGCAGGAGTCGTTGCTGCTGCTGTTGCTGTTGCTGCCAATGATGGATCCTCATCGACGATATTTTTGTTCGCTATCGATGAAACATTCCTACAGTCGGACACTACGGTTGGGGTGGCGGCGGATACCGAAAGTGGAGGAAAGACGCTCACTCCACCACCACCATGTTCCTCCGAAGACAATAATGTGAGGAACGTTGTTGTGGCCGTCGAAGCAGCAGTTGCCAAAAAGGTTGGGTCCACATATAAAGTAGGCGTTTGAGTACCCGCGGTTCTTGTTGTTGCATTGGATCCAACGGTCGTCATCTTTCTTGAATGTTACAACTAGTAAAAGAGAGAGAGACAATAGAATGTGCTCTCCGTTTTAGTTGATGATGTGTGAGAGAGGATAGTAATCATAATAAAAACTAGACTACCTGGTACTGTACACGTCGAGCAATGCTCGTTTAGATTGGCGCCAGAGGCGCGCTATAATTTCAAAGCACGGATCTTTCCTAACATGTAATAGCACGATTGACTGTCAATTTTGATTTGAACACCTAATATTTCTACGGGTTCCTCTTTGGTTTCACGTCATCGTAGTCTGGCCTCCGACCGTCCTTAACAACATAAACGTAAACACAACAACAACAACAACGAACTACTAGAACTAATAAAGCAAACTCGTAGCGATCGGCACTCCATCAAGTATTATTTACCAATAACTCATATATATATATATATAAAAGTAATTATCATGTCACCTCCTGTCACTACTTTCTGGCGCCTTGCTGGCATGTCGTACCTTCAGGTAAGCAAAAACTGAATTGTCGTTACCTTTTCTTAGTGTTGCTTTGCGGCATTTTCAAGAAAGATACGGCGAGTGAATCCCGAGTTGGACAGCCGTTGCAGACAAAAGTTAATTGCAGTGGGCTACTAGACTACTGTACCTCTTTAGTTTTTTTCGCTCTTTTTTGGCTTTGACGAGAGGTTCGGCGCTTCTGTTGAGAAGAGAGAGATCATGTTAGAGGTCTTCGTGTACTTTCAGCTTTCAGATCCAGCACACATTCGGGACTCAACAACGCAACACACATAAAATCATAATGTTTTGTGTGTCGGCTTGTCTTCTACTTCACACACGACTAGCAAGAACAATGAGTATTGAATACTTCTCTCTCACAGGTTTTTGCTCCCCCCCTCCCCTCCCTTCCCCTCCAATCAATACATTGATTAGTACGTGAATACGGCTGCTACTGCTATGCGAGGAGCTCTCAAGGAACCCGTCAAGATGAAGGCCATGGCACAAGAATCGTTTAGTTACAATTCTGCTGCTTGGAGTGCTGGACAAGCGGGTACCAAAACTCGTATCGAAGCCTTGAATGCGGCTGGAACTGTCAATTAAACCACAGCAAAGAGTCTTTTGATGAGAGAACCATTGCGGCAAACGAAAACGGCGCGGAAACGTAGGTCTTACAATATAACGATTCTATAGAAAGACAAACGTGAATTTCACACCAGGAAAAGACCTGTCACCGACTATTGAACTTAGTACAGTAATACTAGCTTGGCGCTGTTCGACCACCATTTCAAAAAAGTGGCATAGTTGAACCGCAAAACAAGTTCAACATGAAACACTTTTTACTTTTATTTTTCATAGGATTCATGTGTTGCTTATGCAAACCAATCAAATGCTGGTACAAAAGTCGAAAATTCTCTGTTCGTCTGTCATTTTCGAGCACACGCTCGGTTTCTGTTTAAGGCTTCTTGCGGAAAGCACCAATGGTAGGCAAGTTGTAAAATTCTCCCACATTGCGCGGTTCGAATTTACCGTCTTGCCATCCACGGTCCATACATTCGGCAAATTTAATGGCACACTTGACATCGGTGACCAAACTGACACCAAAATCAACCACGGCACGACGAATAATGTAGCCAGCGGTGACTTCGTCCTTGCGGGTCGAACCCTCACTGACATTGATTACCAGATCAATCAGACCATCCTTGATCACGCGCAGAGCACTGCCTTCGCCATCGTCCGCTTCATCGGTGGGCTTGGTCACGCAGGTCAGATTCGTCATGCCGTAATTGGTTTCATAGAACTTGTGCGTTCCGGGCGTCGCGTACAACTTGTATCCCAATCGATTCAGAATTTCAACACCGTCGGCAAATTCGCGACGGAATTCGTTGCTGGCAATCGACAATAGAATACTGCGATTTTTGTTGGGGAGCTTAAAGGGAGTCGATAGCATGGCTTGGAGGTAGGCTTGGTGAGAATCTTCACCAAAGCAGGCAACTTCACCGGTCGATGCCATTTCTACTCCCAGCGTGGGATCGGCTCCGCGGAGACGAGTAAACGAAAAAATGGGTGCCTGTAATACAGAGAGGGAAAAAACATGGTGAGACGAGGCAAAAGGCACATGGTCGTCAGGCGACAAAGCAGGGCGCGTACCTTAACGCAGACATATTCAATGTCTAACAGAGAAATCTTGTAGGATTCAACATCCATACCAGTCATGGCTCGAGTTGCCAGCGAAATAAAGTTGTGTCTCAACGTCTTGCTGACGAAGGGAATGGTTCGACTAGCGCGAAGGTTGCATTCGATAACCTGCACGTCATTACCCTTGGCCATGAATTGAATATTAAAGGGTCCCGTGATATTCAGAGCCTTGGCAATCCAAGTAGCATACTGCTTCACCTGACGAATGGTTTTCACGTACAACTTTTGCGCAGGAAGAATGACGGTGGCATCACCACTGTGAACTCCCGCATTTTCCAAATGCTCCCCAATAGCATAATTGAGAATGGTGCCCTTGTTAGCGATAGCATCAAACTCAATTTCCTTGGCGTTCAAAACAAATTTGGTCACAACAATAGGTTTGTCTGCGGCAACTTCAGTAGCAAGATCCAAAAAGTTCCTCAATTGTGATTCGTCGGCTGCTACCCTCATGGCAGCGCCCGAAAGGACAAAACTAGGGCGTACAAGGACAGGGTATCCAACCTTGTCGGCAAACTCCGCTGCCTCCTCCTTCGAAGTCAATACTGACCAAGCAGGCTGTTTGATCTTCATGGTGTCCAACATGTCCGAGAATTGTCTTCGATCTTCCGCACGCTCAATGTCTGCAGCAGACGTTCCAAGAATATTCACGCCGCAATCAGACAGTGGAAGTGCAAGATTGTTTGGAATTTGACCTCCTACCGAAACAACTAGTCCATAAGGCATCTCGCGCTCGTAGATATCAAGAACTCTCTCCAAACTGAGCTCTTCAAAGTACAAGCGGTCGCTCTCGTCGTAATCCGTACTAACAGTTTCCGGGTTGTAATTGATAATGATGCTCTTAAAGCCATCTCGTCGAAGTTGACGGATGCAAGACACAGCAGCCCAGTCGAACTCTACACTGGAACCAATACAGTAAGCACCGCATCCCAGTACAATCACACCACGCTCCTTCTTAGTCTTGATGATATCCGCAGCTCCTGAAATAGAAATTCCACGTGCACGGCGCTTAAAATCGCTTGGCGACATGTTGCCGCGACTGTCACGATTGCGTTCCATAAGCGAGTATCGCCGCGAAGTTTCCAAGTCCGGACCTCCGGACGCGTTATCAATATCGTCAACGTCTCCAGAGTAAGTGCAATAGAGATAGTTCGTCTGGGCCGGGAACTCAGCAGCCAGCGTATCAATCTGCTTCACGACAGGAATGATACCCATGGACTTGCGCTTGTCACGAACGCGGATTTCGCCGTCAATACTAGAAGGAAGGCCCACATAACGCGCAATCTATCAAGGAAGAAAAAATGAGCGACTTCAATGCTGCAGAGCAATTGTTAACTATAAAGGCACAACACAACGTACCTGTCTGTCACTGAATCCCGCCATCTTGAGGGTTTTCAGGCGATGATAGCCATTCTCCTTGACAAGATCCTCCAAACCTTTCTTCCCTTTGCATGCTTGACGTAGCTGTGCAATATTTCGAAGCTTGCTTAGAAACCATTTATCAATCTTGGTGAGATCGTGAACCTTGTCGACGGACCATCCCATTTCTAGAGCCGTCTGGACGGCGAAAAGACGGGTGTCGGTAGGAATCTTCAATTGGTTCTCCAAATCATCAGTAGCGTCGATCAAGTTCGAGTCTTCACCTTCGAGACCATCCAAGCCAGGTTGAGCCATACGGCATGCCTTTTGAATGACGTCTTCAAACGTTCGACCTATGGCCATGACTTCTCCAACACTAAGCATGGAGGAACCTAGTTTATTGCTCACTCGAGAAAATTTCTTAAGATCCCAGCGGGGCATCTTCAGAACGCAATAATCAAGGCTTGGTTCAAAGCAAGCGGTTGTTGTCTTTGTAACAGAGTTGCGGATGCTCACAAGATCCTTTCCCAACGAGATCTTTGTGGCCACGTACGCAAGAGGGTATCCGGTCGCCTTCGATGCAAGGGCAGATGAGCGCGACAAACGGGCATTCACTTCAATAATACAATACCGTTCGCTCTCGGGGTGAAGCGCATACTGGATATTACACTCGCCAACAATGCCGAGATGCCGGACGACTTTAAGCGCCGTGGTTCTAAGCATGAAGTATTCTCTATTTGTCAGCGTCTGCGATGGAGCAACGACAATGGAGTCACCTGTATGAATTCCAAGCGGATCAAAGTTCTCCATGTTACAAACGGTGATGCAATTATCACTAGCGTCTCTGACAACTTCGTACTCCAACTCTTTCCAACCACGTAAATCTTGATCAATGAGAATTTGAGAGCTGGTCGCAAATGCTTTTGCTGCCATTTTCATCAACTCTTCATCATCGGCAGCAAATCCAGACCCTAAACCTCCTAGAGCATATGCTGCTCGAATCAACACTGGATAGCCGATCTTGTTGGCAACCCTCTTGGCCTCTTCTATAGTAGTGGCAGGGTAAGACAAGGCAATAGTTTCGTCAATCTCCTTCAGCTTTTGGCTGAAAATCTCCCGATCTTCAGTCGCCTCAATCACGGGTATCTGCGTTCCAAGGACCTCAACGCCAGCCTTTTGTAAACGACCGGCCTTCCAGAGCTCGACTCCGACATTGAGAGCCGTTTGACCTCCCATGGAGACAATGATTCCATCAGGTTTTTCTTTCTCGATAATATCCATGACGACATCGGGATGGATGGGCAAAAAGTACACTTTATCAGCACTTCGAGAAACGAGATCTTCTGGTTCCTGCGACGTCTGAACCGTAGCAATATTGGGATTGATAAGAATAACTTCAATTCCTTCCTCTTTAAGCGCCTTGATGCACTGACTTCCCGAATAGTCGAATTCTCCAGCCTGTCCAATGCTCAAACCACCACTACCAATCACGAAGACTTTCTTGTACGTCTTTCGATGATAAGAAAGACCGTCGTGCAAGACCAAAGGCTGAGGGATATTTCGGACGCTTCCAACGAATTTATCAAAGAGAAATGCGGTGTCAACGGGACCTCCACTGGCTTCTGGGTGGAACTGAACGCTGAAAAATGGTTTGCTGGTGTGGACGATACCTTCGTTGGTCAGGTCATTTGCATTCAAAAACAAAGGCTTCCATTCACCTGCTGGAAGAGACTCGGCATTAACGGCGAATCCATGATTTTGAGGAGTGATGTAGCATCGCCCTGTACGGAGATCAATTGCTGGTTGGTTCATTCCTCGATTACCGTACTTCATCTTGTAGGTGCTTCCTCCCGCTGCCAACGCCAAGAGCTGATTTCCGAGACAAATACCAAAGATAGGGCGTGGTGGATCCAAAGCGAGAGCGTATTTGATAGATTTAATGGTGGCAGAACACATGGTGGGGTCTCCTGGTCCATTGGACAGGAACAGTCCCTTCCAGTCGCCGACCTCGGCGTCATTGGCTTCCAAATCATAATCAAATGGAAGCACCCAGAGCTCTACCTTGTGCACGTCCACAAGGTAGCGAATAATGTTAAATTTCATTCCGCAATCGTAGGCCACAATGCGGGGCGAATTTCCTTTTCCGTAGATTTTGATATTCTTGGTAGAAACCTCGGCTACCAAATTGCGCTTATTCGGATCGATGAACATTTGGGGGGACATGACGGATTCAAAAGTCTCCGGATTCTTTGGTGATCATCGCAAAAAAAGTCTCACGAGTAAGGTTTCATTTGCCATTTCAATTTATTAAAAATCGAACAAATAATGATACGTACCACTACAATTCGTCCAAGAATAGATCCATGCTCTCGCAATGTCTTGGTGAGGGCCCTGGTATCGACTCCGTAGATTCCAGGGATGTTGTTGTCACACAGCCACTTGGAAAGACTCTTGTGTGCAGCCCAGTGGGAATGTTCCCAGGAATACGAACTGACAACCAATCCAGCAATGTGAATGTTGTTGCTCTCAAAAAATTTGGGCAAATCGTGATCGTCTCGGATGCTGTCATCGGGAACACCGTAGTTTCCAATCAAGGGAAACGTCAAGACAAGAATCTGACCACGGTAGGAAGGATCCGTCAAGGCTTCGGGGTATCCGACCATGCCCGTGTTGAAGACAACTTCGCCGGCCACAGATGTGGAAGCTCCAAAGGAACGGGCTTCGATGGGGTGACTGCCATCGGCCAAATAAAGCCAGGATGGGTCGCCCTAAAATAATAATGAAATTGAAGATATGACGAGAAACAGTAAGGGTGGGGGATTCAAAACAGGCTTGTGACTTGTGTGGAGTCCTCAAGCCACAAAAAGATGTGCTTGTAGAAGGAAAAAAAGGTAGTATGATCAGGATCATCCATGAAACATGAAACATACCTGAAAATCAAGACAATCACCGGCTTCAATGGTCATTGCGTTTTTATTTTCGTTTTTGTTGCACTTATTGCTGAAAGGGTTGTTATCTAAGTTTGAAGATTTCGACACGAGTAGCATATTAAGCAAACCAAGCCAGGTTTGCATGTATTGCAATTTGCAATATTATTATTGTGTCAAAAAACTGGTTCTATTAACCATTGGTGAATTATCTGATCTTGTGATGATCTTCTAGTCTACTTTTTTCTCAAAAATTAATTGCAAAGAAAAATGACATTTCAATGGCTCTGGCGCTAGTTTTCAAGTCCTCAGCATGACGTCAGGTTGAGGAGCACGAGAGAAAAACAGAGCATCACCACGGCTGAATTATCCGCGGTTGTTCAATTAGAAAAGCGCATGAAAGTGTCAAACTTAATCCCAAGAGTCTAATAATTAAAAAACTGCTGTACTTTCCTTCCAGTTTTAGTTTTGTACAGGACGCCGTCCATAGCAAGCAATGATACAAAAGTTAAAAAGAGCAAAAGGTAGGAAAAAAGAAAGTAAACGGACTCAAAAGAAGGGATCGATTCAAATTACAATGCATGCCCGGTTTGCATACTTGCAGGCTCTGTGCTGTTCCGTCAACATCCGACCGAGCAAAGGAACACACACGTATACAATGTAAATCGTCCCGTGTGTTTTCTGTGCTGATTGTAATGCCGATACCAATGATGTCTTTCAAGACGGTTTCGCCGTACCACCACCCCCCACTAGCTAGACTGCGCAGTAGTAGCATCCACTTGGCTAGCTATCTATCTAAAAGTTAGAGTACTTTTCCGTTAGCTTGTCCAACCTGTCAGTCGGACATGCTGTGACGCCATGACCATACGAAATCCACCAGCCACCGACTGTGGGACAAGTAAAGACTTGGCCATCGTAGCGACCTGACATGGGTTTTTGGGTCTGACTAAAAATGACCCCCCTACTGGCCACTGCTGCCGACAGGGAATAGCTTGACTGGTGCACGAACAGCACTTCTGCGGTTGCCATTTGCAACCATGTATCCAGAGCGTCCCCACCGATATGTGATACAATGTCGTGCGATTCTTTCAATTGTTGAACAATTTCGGACGATTCACCGGCAAACTCCGTAAACAAGTCTATTTTGGCTCCCGGAAAGTGTTGATTCATTACATCCAAATAGGTATCGGAGATTTCTCGAGGAAAATCTCCCTTTCGTATGTGCAAGGCGACACTGGGTGCTGTTAGGTTCCGTTGCTGTGCCAACATCGGTACCACCGTTTGCCACAATTGACCAACGTTCATCCGTGCCTGATCACACGATGCATTGTGTTTTGTGCTGCCTATGGGTTCGTTACAATCTGTCGTAATGTTATTCCAATAATTTCCAAAGCGTGTGATTGGAATTCCCGGTACTGAATCCTTCTCGTTGGGCCACTGTCGATGCAGCTCGTTGTACATGTCGATGCAGCTCCAACAGTCGTGTCCAATGGGAGGAATATTTTTATCACGATATTCTCCTTCGGGTAGTATAAAATCTGTTGGATACGGTTCCCGTGCAAGGTAACAAATATTCTTGTCGTTCAAAAAATGATACACCATTCCAGATGCAATATCCATCAGCTGGTGTCCAAATCCATCACCATAATTGTCGTGTATTATGTATTGTTGGCAATTGGTTGCCTTTGTGGAATTAAAGTAATAATGACGGGCACTAGCTGGTATTGCTGCTGATGTTGTTGTTGTTGTTGTATTGGATATCGAATCTTGTGGACGACGTAACTTTGCTGTTGCGTTGGAAGAAGATTGCTTCTTTATCTTCTTATCTCCCGCTGTTCTGAATATTCCGGATACCAAAAATGACAAGTCCGTTGCAAACCAAGCAACGCCTAACGTAACCAAGAATAACAGTCCTATTATACACGAAGACCGGGCAGACATCGATTGCATGCCTGTCGTCCTTGTTAATAATGAAGACAGATGGACGGTTTTTGTTGTTGCTGTTGTCAAACAGGAATTCTATATTATTTGACGGACTACTAGACTAAGTACTAGTCTACTAGTCTACTAATCTGTACACAGGACAAGAAGAGAGTGTTATTGTTATTACTATGTTTTGCTTGTTTTTGCACCTGTTTTTGTTTTCGATAGACCCCCGGGCATACACCGGTCCTCTTAATCTTCCCATCCGGGTTTACTATGTACGTGGGTATGCCCTACTAGCTACTAGTAGTAGTAGTAGTCTACTACCTGGTAGCAGAACAGTATTAGTCATTTTAGTTGTTATTCTTTTTTTTAAATCCTATTATAATACTTCTGTCAAGCAGAGCAGCAGAGACTTCAAAATTTGGGAGGTACGTTCCACATCATTTGTTTTCCCGTTGTGGGATGCGGAATGCCAAGTCGTGCGGCATGCAAACACATATCTTTTTCACCCGGCGGATATAGTTCCATAATCTCCTTTTGTAACGAAATAGGTGCTCTCCACAATGATGATGATGATGTCAATGTCGATGTCGACGGCGAATGGTCCATTGTAGTAGTAGTAGCAGCTCTGCAATGATGCTGCTGGTGGTGGTGCTGGTGGTGCTGCTTGATTAGAACTCGATTGTGGTACAATCCAGCACAAAAGGCAGATTCTCCGTACAGACCGTAGGCTGGATCACCCACAATCGGAAACCCAATGGCCGCCAAATGAGCGCGGAGTTGATGAGTTCTTCCAGTAAGCGGTGTCAAGGAAAGTCTTGTGACTGGAAATCGGTGGTGTTGTTCCTTCGTCGTTTCTTCGAAGGATGATGATGCTGTGGAGCCATTGTGGGTACTGGTACTACTACTGTCCGTGCCATTATTACTATTATTACTAGTTTCCCTCTTGTTGTCACAACAAGAATCCATACTAATAATGTACTCTCGTGATAAGACACGAAATTTGGTTTGACTGGATTTGGGATTGCGTTTGGTCAAGTTGGTCCAGTTCCGTTCTCGCAGGGCATCGACGACGCGACGTGCCAACTGTTCCGACGTCGGTGTCGAAACCCGCATAAACGGGGGATGGTGAACATCTCGCTGTAACGGCAAATCGATCACACCCGATTCTACTGGCAACGGTAAGTGACCACAAACCAGTGCTTCGTACTCTTTTACAATCACAGCGGTCCCCGGGGACGACGACGACGACGACGACGATGGTTCGTTGTTCTTGGCGGCGGACGATGCAATGATACGAGTTGGATCTGTCGTTTCGGTTGACGAATGAGTGATATTTAATTCTTGTATGATGACAGGTTCACTTGTTGTTGTTGTTGTTGTTGTTGTAGTAGTAGCTTTGTTTGGTTCGTCGTTTGTAGTATTACAACCACTAATAAGAGGAGTGTCAGTATTCTCTTGTTCTTGTTGTTGTTGCTGTTGTTGTTGATGCAAGTATTCTCTGTACTGCTTTTGTTTCTTACTAATACTACTACCACTATTGCTTTTATTTTTGCGCTGTTTTTTGTTCTTGGATGGTTGCTGCTTCGACTTGTCATCGGAGGAGGATGATGATAATGATGATGCTCTTCGAAATACTCGATGCAAAACTGATACGGCCGATTTGGTTTTTCCAAAAACTACCAATCCTGACGTATCCATATCCAATCGATGTACCGCCATGGAACATGCATCCGGACATTTATCATCATTGTCATTATTGTTGTCATTATTGTTGTTGTCTTGACAATGCTTGTAAATCAGATTGGCTATACTGTCGTGATCCTGAATCCCAGGTACGGTCAAGACACCCGCAGGTTTGTTGACACAAAGAATGTCGTCATCTTGGTACACAATATTATCCAACAGCTGATTTTGCGTCAATCTTCTGCTGGCCCGTTTGGCGGCTTTTGTTTTCCGTAATTGTCGTTGATATTGTAACATGGATGCATCCAGCAATTCTTGATTGTTATTATTATTATTATTGTTGTTGTTGTTATCATTATCACCAGTAGTAGTGGACTCTGGAGTTGTTGTTGTTGTTGTAGCAACAGGAGTAGCCGTCGAATGTGGATCGACGACGTTGCTATTGCTGTGGTTGTTGTGTCCATCTGCTACTACCTGCTGGTGCTGACTAGATTCCAATGTTGGAAGAAGAGTTTCCAAATAAATCTTGACAGCACAACGACCAGTAGTATGGTGAATGAATTCGTTGCTGTTGTTGTTGTTGTTGTTGTTGTTGTTGCTACTACGAACAAGAATGGTAGATTCATTGGTCGTGGCAGCACGATCATTCTCGCCATTGGCAAAAGGAATATTCAAACCATCTGCTGCTCCTGTTGTTGTTGTTGTTGTTGTTGTTGTTGTAATTGGTGGTGGTGGTGGTGGTGGTGGTGGTGGTGGTGTCGTCGTAGTAAAGTCCCAGACAAGGCAGGAAGGATCATGTAATACATTCTGATCGACTTCTTCTTGTTGTTGTTGTTGTTGTTGTTGTTGTTGTTGTTGTTGGAGAACCGAGGGAGTCAAGTTTTGAGGAAAGCACGATACACGTTCATCGTTCGTTGTCGTGTCCATGATGATAATGGTATTGGTGGTGGTGGTGGTGGTGGTGGTGGTAGTGGTCCTCGTGGTAATACTACTATTACTATTATTGAGTGGCTGCTGCACCGACGTTGTTGCTGCTGCTGCAATCCGATGGAAATGCGCCGATGGTAGTCGCTGCTGGTGGTGGTGGTATTGCTTTAAAAATGATAAGGAAGCGAATTTCCGACAATGATTCTTGTAAATCAAAGAGGAACGAACAATCAGCCCTTCTGTCATCTAGCTTAAGTAGAGTAGTCTAGTATGTAGTCTAGTAGTCTCCTCCATATAAAGATCACACTTCTATCCTCTATTCATTTATTTATTTATTTTGTTTAGTAGGAAAGAGGTGAGTTTGTTTGTGCAGGAGTAAAAAGGTGGTGGCGCATGTAAATGAATAATTATTGATATCTCTTTACCGGGTATCCTCTGATTTTTTTATGGTAATAAAATAAGAAACGTAGCGATTTTTATGTTGTGATGATGATGTGTTTTGGACGCACCTTTTTTTTTCATTCCTTTTTGGAGAGGACGCACATTCGTATCTCATCAGTTAATAAGTCAATAATATAAATTGTACGGCAATTGTCAATCCTACCGCATTCCAGCAATACGAAATCATTTTCGGATCTGTCCATAACTTCACCTACCAATACAAGGGTGCTTGATTCATTTCTGCCATCAATTTTTGAATTATATATTTATATTGAATTCATTCCGGGGTACACAGGAGCGCCGCCGCCATCTTTCTCAGTTCGTCTCTCTTTGCTTGCTTGGCTTTCTCAACAGGGAAAGAATTTTTCTTGGGTGCGTCAGAAACACTTGGACCCACACTTGTTCAATTATACAATCTGATCGCACACTTTCGCTTTTGCAACAGAAACCAATCAATGCATTTCCATCGATTCCTGTGCATCGTCGGCTTCACTACTACTACTACTACTTGTTCTTCAACGTTTGTTAAAGGATTTGCGACGACGACATCCACTTCGTTGCTGGTGTCTCCATTACTGATATCACAGATTGCGTCAGCATCCAGTCAGAAATATACCACTTCGTCGTCTACAGTCATGTCGTCTTCCACTGGTACCAACGACGAAAACGCCAAGGAGGAAACAACGCACACCACCCGTGATTTCAACAAGAATAAGGAAAATGACAGAGAATCGTCGTTGGGTCTCGGAACGAAATCCTGGCGGTCTCTTATAGATGTGAGCATTGCACGATCCCGAAAAATTCGTGGATCGAATTATGTCCAATTGGCCACGGTTACTACCGGTACAGGAGAACCACGATGTCGGACCGTCGTCTTTCGGGGGTTTCAAAATTTGCCACGCGATCACCCACTGACAGCATCTTCCTACTGCAACGATTTGTCGTGTATCATGAAGATGTGTACCGACAAACGATCGCAGAAAGTTCAACAGGAACAGCTGTCGGCAGAACTCGTGTGGTGGTTTCCAAAATCCAATGAACAGTATCGTGTCCGGGGCACCCTTTTGTACGTTGGTGGTGGTGGAGACTTTCCCCAACATGATGATGATGATGATGATGCAGTACTCCAGGCAGCCCGGAAAGAATTGTGGGGAAATCTCAGTGATGCTGCTCGAGAATCCTTTTTAGAAACCGCTGTTCCTGGTGCACCCATCACGGAAAAACACTGTGATGGTGCTGCCAAAAACATACCAAATGGAGGACGGGATCCTGAAACAGGCAAACCTGTTCCACCTCCAGATAATTTTTTACTGCTGCTGCTCTTTCCTCATTACGTCGACTACTTGAATTTAAAAGAAAATTACCGTCAAATTGATGAAGCGAGCAGTGATGAAAGTATCGAGAGCAAAAAAAAGGTGTGGTCCTTTCAACAAGTGAACGCCTAATGCTGACAATGTAGGTGCAACTATTAAGAAGCCCTACACAAGGAATATTCCTTCAGGCTTTTAAAATAACCGAAAGAAGCTGTTGCATTTTTAGCTAGCAATAGCGCTTGTATTGAGTACTGTGGCATGTTTCGCACAAAGTATAGTTGGTCAATAAATTAGTCCATCGATCGTCACTTTAAAATTTCACGGATCCAACCACGCCTTGATAGGAATTTGTCGCAAATCTTTATCCCTCGATGACGCCGTCTTGACGAAAAAGAATTGTCGCTGCAATTGATCGGTCGCCCAGGCCACTATTCCCGCTCCCAAAAGCAACAACGACGACTGCCATCGGTTGGTGGGCAGTGCTCTTTGCCACAACGCTCGGACCAGTGCCGCCGCGAGACCAGCGAGACAGCCGTTCCGAATCAGACGACATTTTCGAACGAATCCTTGCGAGTCAGGACACACGTCCAAGTGTTGGGTCTGGCGATCCAAAATTTCTTCTCGTGATGGCATCCGATCCAGCTGACCAGATTGGTACAAATGTTGCAAGGTCCGTTGTCGATTGGGAGCCTTGTAGAGAGTGTTATCCCAAAATTGATCAATGAGACGAACCGTCTTGTCGGTGGCGCTGCCGTAAGTAAATAAGGACGCTCTTGGCATTTCCACTCCTTGTGCTTCCGCCTTCAACAGTGGTGGTTGTTGACTGGCTACCAAAACAGTGTCTTGATCCAAAAATCGGTTCAAATTGATGCTGAACATCCAACGAGGTAGCTTAAAAGGGAGAGCATTGGAGACGGCGGCTGTCATAAACCGGGATCGACCTGTACCAACTGGAGTAACCCAAAAGGCTGTGATGAATTTGGTATCCCCGTTAGAATCTCGCCGACAAAGACCTACAGTCGTGGGTGCCTGGAAGAACGTGGAGGCCTTCAAGTCCTTGATTGTTGATGTCTTTTTCTTCGTTTTCATTCCCAGTGCCATTCGTTTTTTCTGGTCGACCTTCATGACTTTGTCTACGGCATCGACTTGTCCCGTTAGTGTCCATCCCGCATCATCGAAACTCTCTTCAACGTGCAAGGGATGTTCGGAACTTGCACTGTAGAAATCAAAGGCCAATTGAGTGTGAGCAAAACACCCGTGATCGGGATCAAGAATGTTACTCAACAATAACGACCAATCGACATTGGGAAAATCTCGGACAACTTTAATGGTGGTCCATCCCGGTTCATCAATTTCGGGTATAGTGGGAGGCGTTGGATAAATATCTTGCACAGGACCAGGCCACAACCAAACCATTCCTTGGTGGACCGTTAAGGGAATAGCCTTGGCACAAGCCCTGCGAACTTGTGGTGGTGTTTGTTCTTGATGAGAAGTTACTGCTGCTATTGCTGCTGCTGCTGTTGCAGCTTGTGGGATTTGAACACAATTTCCATTGGTCCCATCAAAGGACCAACCATGATAGGCACACTGCAAATATCCCGAACTGGTAATACGTCCCTCCGACAGTGCAGCAGCCTTGTGTGGACACAAATCTTGCAGCGCAATGTAACCACCCTTATCATGTCGGGCTACGACGTAGTCGACATCAAACAGCGTTACTTTAGTAGGCTTATTGACTGGCAAATCGCATTCCCAAATAACAGGGTACCAGTGTTGATTGTAATCGAAGGCATTCCACTTGTTGCTGTGTCTAGTTTCCGAGGTGGATTTCTTTAGTTGAGGTAAATCGTAATTGCTGCTACTACTGCTGCTACTGCTGGAAGATCGAGAGCTACTTCGTTTGGAAGAAACTGCAGATATAGACTTACTATCTTTTGGGTCTAGCGTAGTCTTCTTCGTGGAGGTCGTCGTCGTTGTGGTCGTCGTCTTTTCTGTGGTAGGTTCTTGGACTTGAAAGGTATTGTTTTTGGATGATTCGGAGTCATTATCGTTTTCATTCGTTTCGGCAAAAAGAGCACTACTGGGAATAGATACAGGCGTGATGATACAACGCGGTTGCATTCCAACACGAATCCGTGCTGTTGTTGTTGCTGTTGTTGTCAGTGAATGTGGTGTCACAAAGCCTTGACATGATAGCTGAAAGCATTGTAACGTTACAAATAGAAATCTCAAGGATACCATGGTTTGAATTTCGTTGTTTTTGTATCAAGCAAAGTGTGAGTGCTACCTGTGTGAGAGAAAGAGAGAGAGACTGTGTGTGTAATCGGGTTGGTTCGCACAGCGTAAGTGGTACGATGAGGAGGGGAAATCAATTTTTAAAGAATGAAGGCATCCATCGAGGACTTCTCATCATGCTTTTGATTGGATTTTACTAGTACTAGCTAGTCTTTGTTACTACTACTACTATTAATAGTAGGGAGTCTACTACTAGTAGTAGTACTAGCAGTACTACGGTACTAGTAATAGTACTGGTACTGGTAGACCTACTAGCTAGTAGTAGTACTAGTAGTAGTAGGACGACTAGTAGTAGCTACTACTACCAGCACTCTACTCTACTAGCTACTGTAGTAGCTAGTAGTACTAGTAGTGGCACTACTACTCTAGAGACTAGCTATTACTCTTTTAAGAGTACGGTAGATACAAAAGGATTTGGTAGTTCGAACGCTACTGTAGTTACTGTGGTCTACGAGAACTACGGTACCAGTATTAGGTAGTAGTAGTCGTAGCTACTAGTAGCAGAGCTCTAGTAGTAGTACTCTACTAGAGTAGTAGTAGTGTACTCTAATACTACTCCTAGCTACAGTAGTAGTAGTACCACTGGCTGTAGAATGCCGCGCGACCAGACCTAAATCCGAAAGCCTGCTATTGCAGTAGTGCTGAAGTTTCTGTTGTTAAGCTTCTTCCCTTGCAACAAACAACAACCACAACCTACAACCACACACAACCACAACACCAACATCGGGAAAACGAAACAATCGCGCATAAAGCAAGACCACCACCCTACTAGCAGTCAAGTCTCACGATCCACACACACACATACAGAACCCGAATAAATTCACGGGTAGTTATTAAACAGGCATACGACATTATTACGAGGCAATCAACGAATTAACATTCGCATCATCAGGGGCCTTTTTCCTTTATTTTGCACCAGAAGTTAATAATCATAGATCATAGTATAAGAATGTTAAAACAACCACCACAATTACCATCATCACAATTGTTACCACCACTACAACTCTCACCTCGAACGGAAGTGGTAGCATCCGTGGTCGCATACAGTATTTGTTCTGGAAGTCTGGTACTGTTGAACAAATTAATTTTACACCGTCTTCCATTTCCTAGTTTGGTCATTACCTTCCAACTGGTGGCAGCACTGGCTTTTATTTTCACGGCGTCACGGACAGGAAAATTACAAGTCGATCCGTTAAGATGGAAGTACGTCGTTCCGTATCTGTACTACATTGTGGCCTTTGCCATGGGCGTGTACTGCAATATGAGATCCCTCAGTGTCAGCAATGTCGAAACGGTCATTGTCTTTCGTGCACTGTCGCCGTGCTTGGTCGCCATGCTGGATGCCATTTTTTTGGGACGCGAATATCCGTCCCGACGAAGCTGGATTGGTATCGGAACAATCGTTGTTGGAGCGTACGGGTACGCCAGTTTTGATGAAGAATTTCAAAACCAAGGATGGAGTGCATACTTTTGGCCCTTTTGTTACATGTGCATTATTTCCTTCGAAATGGTACGCATGCATTTTTGGCTTGTTTGTATTGTTGTATTTTTTTTTTGTGTTTGTGTGGAAGAAAAAACAAATAATGATGAGATGCTATTCAGGATTCGCGTTGGCAATCGTCTTTTATTTTGCAATGCTGATACGCCAATACCTCTCTTCTTGGAAACCATGAAAACATCAACCATGAAAACGAATGCAATTCAACATTCTTTGTGGATCGAACATTGTGAAATTATCAGGCCTACGGCAAGAAGATCATTCGCAGTGTCGATTTGAAAACCTTGAGTGGTCCCGTCCTTTACACCAATCTACTCGGCATTGCTCCCATGCTCATTTTTGCTCGATTGGGAGGAGAATACAGCAAATTTTACAATACCGTCATTAACAATCCAGATGGATTCACTTTGCCCACTGGAACGATACCCCTAATGATACTAGGATGCGCCGCAGGAACTGGAATCGGATACAGTGGTTGGTGGTGTCGTGATAAGGTTTCGGCGACGAGCTACACCATTATCGGTGTCATGAACAAGTGCCTTACGGTCATTATCAATTACATGATTTGGGATAACCATGCCAAACCTGCCGGTATCGCGTGTTTGGCGCTATGTTTGGTCGGTGGATCCGTTTACAAACAGGCGCCGATGCGAAAAACAGAACGACATCCAGAATCGACGACCGTTGGTGGTTCCGAAATTTGGGAAGACGATCTGACAGAATTTGGAGATGGTCAAGGAGAGGATGTTGCGCTAATGCAACGGAAAAATCAAAACTAAAGACTACTTTCTGGAAGAATTTCTTCATCGACTTTGACCATCACGCAGAAGGGTGGGACAAGACAAGGAACGCAATTTGCAGATGGTTGTGACTTCAACAGAGTCATTACATTTTGAGGTTATCAATTATTCATTTCATTATTAATTAATACAGTATTAGATAGTCGTCTACTCGGGGTAGACTACTACTATTATTAGATACCCCCTACTCTAGACTACTCTAGTACTAGCTAGAGTACGGAGTAATCGAAAGCTTCCAATGCTAGGGTTCAGGTTATATAAAACATTCTAGTTCTACGAGCGAACGCTACCGCGTTCTCTCGACTATGCCAGCTCTCTAGGGCTACGTTCGGCTAGGTAGGGTGGTTTGGAGAAACTCGGCAATTTACTAGGGCCGACCTTTTCTCCGTTCCGAGGCGCCCGGGTGAGAGGGCAGACCGCTAGGGTTGCTCTCACACTCGGGTAGCCAATCGGGCGG
>Ga0210036_1001421_pt1 | contig 27031 bp, 22 predicted proteins | sample CryGeymeta201515_FD_185469 | JGI IMG/M metagenome (GOLD analysis project Ga0210036, IMG submission 185469) | Groundwater microbial communities from Crystal Geyser aquifers in Utah, USA - Crystal Geyser metaG 2015-15 (SPAdes) (version 2) | ecosystem: Environmental > Aquatic > Deep subsurface >...
AGACTTAAGAGACTCCTCTTCCTCAGCTTGTTGTCTCCTTTTCAAGGCCTGCCACCAGAACGAGGACACCACTGACGAACCACATTCTTGTTGATGGTGTTGTTGTTCCTGGTTGTTGCTGCTGCCAAGGTCCCCACCATCTTCTTTCTCCGGTACAACCATGTTGGCTAGTACTACTTGCCTATTACTCTAATAGGAGTAGTGGGTTTGTGAGCTGGTACATGGATTCCCTTGATCACCGGCCTCTGTTCTGAAATTAACTTTTCTTCCAAGTAGATAAAGAATAGCATGGGATGTTGGAGGGAGTAGTCTCGTTGAAAGAATATTTTTTCCGAGACTAGAAGCCTTTGTTCGGAGGAAACGGATGGAAGACAGACGTTTTCGCATGAGTAGTCCCGTGCGAAGACACTGTAAGGTCGAAGAATCATGAAATATCCGACCGAGACAGCAGTCACGGTCGTATTATAACTACCGTAAGGATTGGCCTTAGGCGCGAAATAGACTCTACTAGAGTAGCTACTACTGTGCTACTCTTAGTAGAGTGGGTTGGTAATCGTTTTTGAGAGAACTTCTCTCATTACTCCTACTCTAGCTAGTACCACGTGGTAGTACCCGGAGTAGCAGCTACCGAGTACCAGTACTCCACTGCTACTGCTCCCATTTTCACCACCTTTTGCTAAAGTCTAGCTAGTAGGTAGTAGTAGCGGTGGAGTAGATAAACTATTCTTTCTCCTTTATGGCTGATTTGCTGATCTACTTAAGATCCAAAAATTATAGTAATTATCAATATGAAGGCAATTTTAACCTCGTGCGGTAACTACAGTAATGTCTTGCAAACGGCTTCAGGATTGGCTTGTTCATGGAAGAGGCGATCCCATACGGAATCTAAAAACATTCTTTCGGCGTTGCTGCCTTGTTGTTCACTTTCGCGTAACTGCTGCAACCTTGTCTTAACTTCAGTAGGACATAAGTTGCATCGGCACATATGGTCGTACATGTCCGCGATGCGAATCGGGAGAGTTCTTCTTCTGGCAGGAAAGACGCGACTCATGCCGAAGCGGCCTTTGGCTGTGCAGTAAATGCAACCGAATCCAGGTAATCCAATCTTGAGACTCTTGCGGTTGCCCTTGCGCTCTGACGGAAGAAGCTCGATCTTTTGAAACTGAGAAATGAGCGCATAGAGAAAGCCGGAAACAGCGGCTTGATCGGTTTCCTTGACAAGGAGAATGGGGCCACCTCCGGGAGCTTCAGGCACGGCACACTCTCCCGAAACCCAACCAAAGGCCGGAATTGACGTGGCCTTTGTTCTGGTTTCATCGTTCATGATAATGCCTACCTCTGTATCTACCATTCCAAGTTTGGCTGCTGAGTAACTCCAATATTTCTTCGCCTCAGTTGCGCCTTGGCAAGTAGAGCTCTTGAGAACCAAGTACTTGCTCATGACGTCCGGTGGAATGCATGAGCATGAATCGAAATGATCGCGAAGCATCATTGTAAACGATTGATACAACTGAGGGATACTAGATGGGAATGCCGAGGAACGTTGCGACCGACAGCCAGCTGGTCTGTGGGCGCAAAAGCGACAGCGGATGCCAACTTGATCCATTGCAACCTTTTTACTGGCATTGCGAACCGCCACATCTTCTCGGTCAGCCCAACAAACTTCCAGGAGATGCATGCGAACAAAGGTTTGCAGCTTGGACAACCAATTGGGATCTTCGTCAATGGCCAATCCAATACAGACACGCTTACTGTAGTGAGCATGATGGTAGTCGCTTAAAGCTTCTTTTTCTTCCTGATGAGCATGCTGATTACTACGGCTGGCTGCCTTCTTGAGATCAATCGATGAGGTGCGAGACAAGGCGGCTGGTTTCAGACCACTGCCTAATTTTGGTGGTTGACGGACAGGATTGGGCTGTTCGAGCGGTACACCTGGTGCAGCAGCGAGGAATCGATTGTGATTTTTCAGATGTGTCATGGACGTGGTGGTCAGTGTCAATGGTGTAGGAAGATACTGGGGATACCTCATCGCTGCACCCAGCATACCGACCCGGGTTTGATGATGGTAATATCTAACCGTTGGGGGGCACATACCAATCAATGGATCGAATCTAGAAGTTAGCGCATCAGAGCTAATGCCTGGAGACGAAGGATACAAATAACGCTTCAAGTCAGAGTTTTTCTGTTGCGTTTCGGCAATCAAACGAGCAAGGACTGCATCTGGCAGAGCCCCGAACGGACGGTCAGCGCCCGTGGGCAATCTGGCAGGAAGTAGGGAAACATTTGTTGAGGTTCCGGCTCCGCCTTCCTTTAGACGTGGTTTCTTGTGCCTCCTTGCCACTTCGGTTGCCGGTCTGTCATCGCCATCGGCCTCTGGCTCCAGACCGACCCGCTTCTTTAGGAGGAGGGTGGGGTTTCGGGTGCAAAGAGAAGAGTCCGGATCCATTTCCAGTTTGGTGTTTCGGGAATATCGCTGATTAAACAATTCAATTGCAAGCACTGGTGTGAACAATGAATAAAGGATCGGGCCTGTCAGACTTTATTGAAGACCGTTTCAAATTTCAAACAGACTTGAATACAACCATATGCAAAAGGAGAATCACAGACCAACAGGAGGTCCAAAGTACAAAGACTTACTGCTAGTGGAGAGTTGTCTGGTAGGTTTCGAAAATACCTTTCTACGTTGCTTCTACTAGCTAGAGAGCGAAACAATCATAATATTATTACCAGTAAATAATAATAACACATCACCACTGGCAGATTTTCCAAGATGATGGTTATTGAGGATTTTATTATTCCAGTACGGTGCGTTTCTATCTGCAAAGTGCGAAGTATGCAGCGTTCTCACGTGTTACAGGCAGTAATCGGGGTGCTCACTCTCCTGAAGTCTACCTGGTACGCGAAAACTGCACAGAGATGTCCTAGACTACTATCAAACTGATAATGATTTTTTCTTCTTTTTCTTAGGTACCGGTAAAACCCTTTCACACGTACCGGTATCCCCAAGTTCTTGTTCAATACTGCACAGCATACTGTATGTCTTTTTCATACTTAAGCAAGAACTCTTTCTTCATAATTTTTTTTTGCTGGCCTGTAGTACTACTACCAGGTAGTACCGTACTACTAGTACGGGAACTCCACTGTTGTGATCCCCGTTAAGTAGACATTCATTTTTTTAATTATAAAGGGTAAATTTTTCAATTATTGGGTGCACCCTTGTTTCCGATTTGTCCAGACCTTTCCATTGTTGTGCTGGCTCGTGCTACCAGGACTGGTACCGTAACTATTCTAGTATTGTTCCAGGGTACTAGACTACTAGTCTAGTAGTACTAGTAGGCCAGCCTAGTGAGCCCGCAGGCCAAAGACAGGAAACCCGGGTTTCGGCGTTTCTTTGGTATGTTGGCTGTCCGGGCGCAAGATTGATTTGGTCTGCCATGCTGCTTTTAGTTCATTTTCGTCTTTTGTTTGTAGCCTTGTACTACGTAGTACGATAGAATCATGGAGTGGTTGACGAGTGCGAAGCGAAGCAGTACCTGAAAAGGTAGCCTTGATATCGCACAAGCATACGCGCGTGCTTTCAACTCACGCGAACTGAGGCGCAAACACGCAGCGATAATTAGCAGGGTGATCGAGTGGACGACAGGCTGACATAGTTGGGTTATTTCGATAATCTATTTTAGTTGACATTGCTCACATTCTCACATTGTAGCTGGCCTTTGGAGCGCGCCCAGGTCACTGCAACAAGGCATCGCCTGTCACACGGTTCATCTTGGAGCAAAGGAGCAAGCAATACTCTTCGTCTGCCATCAGCCCAATTAGGACACGCCAACTTCGACTTCAGACGCAAGCAGCCAGAGCTCTGGCAAAGCCGCGGAAGGCCCTCTTGTAGTCTCCGTCATACCGATAGTTGTCGTCACATATTGCGGCAGTGATGCTTGGCGACCATAAGCGCCACGGTAAAGGCAACTTTGTTTCTCCTGGAAGAATCGATGCCAAACTGCAATCGACGGTCGAAAAAATTCTCGCTAGATGTTTCTAGAGAGCCAAATTTCCTAGTGGTGCGAGACAAAGCCGCGGTCTACACACAACATATCCTTGAACGTCTTATGCGCCTCTTTACAGTAAACGACATGTGCTTTGCTTGCATCCGCTAAATTTTATTCGATTGTGACCTTGCCAGTCAGTAGACATTACGAGAGTAGTTTCAGTAACGAGAGTACCGGCATGGCGTTCGTTCCTACTATATTCTTTCTTTTTAGTACCTCTCATTCATTCGTTTGGCAACGTTCCTCATGTTATTGTAGACTTTTCCCGGGGGTGCACCTAAAATCAAGTCACAAATAGCGTTTCGTGCTACGCGCAGATTGGCAAAGGAACCCAACAAGTGTATCCTCTGATCGGCCACCACAATACGGGTTCGTGTAGCATTTTCAATAGCAAATCGAGTTTTTCCGTCTTGTCCGGCAACACGACCAATGGCACGGGAAAGATGATCTCCCCGGAGCAATTTGACATCGGTCACCTGGAAGGATTCCACGTACAAATCATCCAATCGTAACAAAGCCACCGCATCCTGCACTTCGAATCCCAGCATAAAAGCAGAAACAAAATCAGCTCCCTTCTGAAGTGCACCCGTGTCCAAAGTATGGGCGGACGTTTTCATTTCGACACTACGAGTCTTTGTGTTGAATCGGACCTGTGCAGAAGAGAGGCACATGGAAGGTAAGCGATAAGTCAAACATAGGACTGTAGCATTTTCGTCTCACATTTCAACAGTAACAAAGTTTGTGTAGAATATGCATCAGACAGCGACCCATTGATCGCCCCATGTCGTTATCGAATACCGAGGCTTCCTGGATTCAATGGGTTTGAGTGTCCAAGAACAACACGATATCTCTGCTAGCTCGTGGGATTGCCTTCATCCTTTGCAAAGCTACTACAAACCTGCACAAAGAACAAAATGAATGCAGACAAAAATAAACCAACATTTTGTTTCGTAAGAGCACAGTCCATGTTTCAGTAACGTACTTGCAATTTGAGATATTCGACGAGGGGCGTCAAAATTTGTTCCCAGTATTCTCGGAGAGGAGTGTATCGATGAGGAGGGCATCGGACACGGCGATATTCCGAGCGATTACCACTGGCTTGCACGGCTGATAGCTTGGGAAAGTGAGGTTGTTGGGCTCCTGAACCAGCGCTTTCCGCGTCCACCATTTGTTCTTCCTTCTGCAACGAAGCCGATTGACGAATGCGAGACGAAATGACGGAAGGATCAATTGTAGTGGTGGCTGCCGACAATTCGACATCGTGATGCCCTTCTTCTTCGATCATTTCACTGTCCATGGTTTCAACTGTCATTGTATGTCTGAGTTATGTGGAGATGCTGATGAGGGATTGAATTCTTCCAAGATGATTACGATTATTATGTATGAGAAGAAAGCAATGTGTGAAGAGGAAAAAATGCTTGGTTGCTGGCCAAGAAACAAAGCTCATAACCACTCTTTCACAATTAACCCTAAATTTGTAGTTTGATACAGGTAATAAACTCTCTTCTTCTTTGTTTGTTTGTAATCGTCCTCCAGCGTCATGGCGTTGGTTAATTAAAGGATATCAATCCTTAACCAGTGGGCCATGGACACCTAGGAACCATGCTAAGTAAGAGTTATCTAGACTATCCTCCGTTTTGGAGGAATAGGGGTGACAGTACCCCTGGACTGCCCTAATCTCTGTGTTCGTTTTCCGGCCATTTTCACATACTTTTCATAATTATTATTTACTTACTACTACCACCAAATGCTTCCCAGGCATCGGCGACTATATCCCACAACATGTTGAAGAGAAATGTTTGTTCTTTGGTCAAGTCCTTGGGGCGTTTGTCGGGATGCAGAAAAAACTTAGTTTTTCTCACGGCGCGCTTCAGCACTGCTTCCTCTCGCTCTCGCAGAGCATCTGCCGCAAAGGGCTTCCACTTCTGAAAGTAGGGATGATCGGGAAGGCCAAAAGCCGGTGGAAATGTTTTGGAAATGGTTGCCAGCAGTTGATCAATAGATACCAATTGTTGATGTGTCGGAGGAGCTGTGGCCCAGGTAGTAATGACGCCTCGTTTGATGGCTGTTGTTATGCTGTCGTTGTCTCCTGTGCCGACGTGTTGATATTTACTTGCCAAGGGACCACCGGATGCAGAAGGTGGGGCTTGCGGTTGCTGCGGATGATGAGTCGGAGCTGCATGTGGTGGTGGTGGTGGTTGTTGCTGGTATTGCTGCTGCTGCTGGTATTGCTGCTGCTGTTGCTGGTGGTGGTATTGCTGGTGCAGGGGTTGCTGTTGTGCTTGAACATTTGGTTGTTGTGGTTGTTGCCATTGTCCGTGCCCCATGGGTTGTTGCTGATATTGAGGAGGAAATTGTGGTGGTGGTGATGACTGCGGCTGTCCCCGTTGCGGACTAGGTAAATCCTGTGGAAAGGGCATGTTGCGACCAAACATATAATGCAGCCGCCCCAAATCGATCCACGGTGTCAAGGTTTTGGTCATGGGATTGTATTGTAGCTTTTCCTGTGCCTGAGCACGCGACAGAGCTCGCAAGAAGCCTATCCAATCCACCACCGGATCCGGTAGCGGAGATGCAGTTTTAAAGAGCAAGGCACAGAGTTGCGAAAGCTCCTGCAGCGTCAAGGGCCGTTCATCGATTTCATCCAGTACAGGAATGTCAAAGGCAAATTCTCGAAATCGGTGAAGTGCTAGCGTGTAGTTAAGCCAAGGACTTCTCAGATAAACTTCAATGGCTTCTCCAAGAAAATCATCCAGCACATCGTAGGACAGATTCAATTTAGCATCCAGTGTATTGTAGAAGTCCACGATTCGTTCATCATCAGTACACAGTCGGACCACCACCGAGACCGGTAACCCTTCCAAGGACTGCAGAGCCTGTACAAATTCGTGATAGACTTGGTGGTTCTGTTGTCCTTGTGTATCTGTGGGTGGTCCTGCTGTACAAAAGACGACACTGACTTCCTTTCCTTCTCGAAGCAATTGTGGTGTCATTTGCACTACCATTTTTCTCAGTTCCAGAATGTGATGGGTCAATGGTGTAACCGTACCCACGGGTTGGACTTGGTCCATGATGTATCGTGCCGTTTGCAAATCTTCTTGCACGGCGGTCGGACCTCGTTCGGCAACGGAAAAGCACGAGGCAACATTGGGAGGCACCGACGCGTGATGGACCATGATGAAGCGAGAGGGTAGGCATAAACATCCCGCCATGTACGCATGATACGCGACCTCACCCTGAGCTTCATTCCATCGTGTACAGTCGATCTTGTGTAGACCAGTGTAAGTGGAACCTTGCAGGCGATGCCCATCTCGTACTTGCATGGACACGCTGTTATCAATAACCCAGACAGAAAGAGGGACCGTATTGGCATAGTAAGACACAGCTTGGATAAGACTTCCTGTGAATCCCTGCTGTTCAAGTACCTTGATCTGATTGACATCCAGCTGTTTTGGGGGTGGACGAGTGGCCCCAGGTAAAATGTGTGGACTGTTTTGGTTTTGGTGCATCATGGTCAAAACTGCGTGCGCTTATTATTATTCATTTGTTGAGGTTTGGTTTAACATTATTTATTATCGTAATTGCGTGTTGCGATTTGAGATTCTCAAAGCGAGAAAGATACGATCTGTTCTTCCAGCTTACCGGTCTAAAAAATAAACTTGAACGCACATTTATTCTAATCAATTTCTTTTATTTGGTGAATTCTTTATCTCAATTTCCAACTGCAATACTAAATTCATCTATTATCTAGCTGCCATCCTCTACCAATCCTCTCACCTTCTCTCACTCTCTGTAAAAAACACTTTTGAATCTCAAGGATTGTAGTAGTGCGTTGAAGATGGATAACTTTCACGACTACGACTATCAGCTGTTACGTCAAAACAATGCGCGTCTCCATCATTTTGAGACTTCCCTGGACGCTGCCTCCAATCTACTGGAACTGAGCGAAGCACTTCATGCCAATACGTCTCTGAAGAGTATTCGAGTACATATTCACACGTCGTTTGCTGGTATGTCTCCATCCGAGGTCCTAGTATTTTTTGAAGCCCTGGGATCTAGACCGAATTTGGAACGATTGTTCTTTGGGCCAATGCGACGTCCCAAGCAGGCACAAATTCCCACCCAAGCCTTGTCCCTGGCACTCATCCAAGCGTCCAAATTACAATTGTTGCAACTGTGGGGTTTGGAACTATATGGAAATGCGTGTGATTTTATTACGTTGGGTGCATCACTGCAGCGCCATCCATCTCTACAGGAAGTGAAAATCTGCAATTGTCGTTTGGCACCCCCCGATGATCATGATGATGATGATAATGGCGACGACGACGATAAGGAGAAGGAGAACACATCTTCGAGTCTACAGGCCGAACATGCTTATACACTGGATCCTCTGGTAAAGGCGTTGGCCACCATTCAACCGCTGCAGAAGGTTACCTTCAATGCCGCAATCCAGAATGAATTAGGAGCGTTATCTCCAGAATGCTTAGGTTTGCTCTGTCGTGCCCCCAGTCTGCAAGCGATTGACTTGCAGGGATTCGCTCTGGACCATGCGCACATTGTTGCAATGCTTCCTGGTCTTTGTACCAACACAGGCAGTGGTAGCAAAAGCAGTAACAGCAATTCAATGTCCCTGAAAGAAATTTGTCTGGGAACAGTACAGCTGGACGAAACGGGCGACAAGAACTTTGCAAGGATCATTCAAACCAACACAACTCTGGAGTATGTGGACCTCAAATTAAAATCAGGAAGTTCTCCCGTACACATTGCGCAGGCATTGACTGTCAATAGCAAGAATCACGGAAGCCTGCGCCATTTATTTATTCACGGAGACATCACAAGTACCAGCCAACAAGCCTTTGCAGCAGCAATGGAGTTTAACTTTGTTCTTGAAAGCATGGAATTGATGAATGGAAGTGCGCATTTACCCGCCATTCGATTTTTTCTGCAAATGAATGCGTTGGGACGACGGGAACTCTTGGAGCAACACGCTAAGCGTCGCGGGAACGAAACTGTTGGCAGCAGCGCTAGCAAGGGCAAATGGGTGGAAGCATTGATTAATCATAGAAAGGATGTCAGTGCTTTGTTCTATTTGCTTTCGGTCAATCCTCTCCTTTGCGCTTCTTCTAGAGGATGACGACGACATCTATATATGCTAACAATGCTGCTAGAGATTTTTCAAAATGAATTATTATAAAGGTTACGACGGTATTGCTCTATCTTGTGGAGCATTTGTCTGGTTGGTTGGCACTGCCCATCAATATATACAATCTTACAATTCATCGGGAGCAATGTTAGCAGCCCCAATGGACGACAAATATTTGGAGACTGGGTGATTTTCACTCAGTACTTCAATGGCTAGAGCCAAAGGAGAACTTCCTTGGCCATGATGCGTACGAGCATTGAAATCACTTCCGTTATCAACCAAGAGCTTGACAGCGTCTTTCGATCCAGCACGGATAGCTTCATGGATGGGCATCCATCCATTTCGATCTTTTTTATGCAGAGCCTTTGGGTTGGTCTTGGCCAAATTTCGGAGTCCTTCAATATCTCCCTGTTGGGCAAAGAAATGTCCTTCGGCAATGTCGACTTGGGCAGCCGAAGGTGAAGGTTTCTTCCATCCATATGGGTTGTTGTTGGCCCAATTGGAAAGTTCGGGTGAGTCGGCGAGAAGGTAGGGAGGAAAGAAGCTATCCTCTTGGTCGGCTCCTCCTTCGGGAATGCTGCGTCCTAGAGGACGGCCTGTGGGTTCAAAGTGAATGAAAATATTGGCAAAGTATCGTCCCTTGAGTGGGAAGGGACGTCCGTGCATGAGACTGCCACTTTCATAGAGGACCATATCCCCTGGTTCCATAGTAACATTAACGGCTCGGTCGTGGCGGTCGTAAACTTCCAAAGGCCATGGTTCATCAACATCTTGTGCAACATTGATAATGCAAGAGCTGACAAGGGGAAGTCTGTCCACGTGAGGATTCAAGACGGCGCCTTCGGTGTAGATACGAACTCCGTACATGGAGGTAGGTTTCAGTTCCATTCCTGTCCACCCTTCAATGGTAGTTTTAGCGGCATCCCAAATTTGGTTCTTCAAACGCATTCCCCCAGTTCCACGCAAGTTTTGATCTTCTACGCTAACCATGTAGGTGGGACTTTCCCAGTGATTGACATACGTGTTTCCGACGGGCCAGACTTCTTGTGTTTTCTTCTCCTTGTTGGCTTCCCAATGTTCGCGAAGCAATTTCATGACAGCCTCGGGAGCCTTAATTTTTTGAAATCCTGTGTCGGTGTAGTTGACCTAAAGAAAATTCATGGAGGGTGGCGAGTGAGTCAAGAAAAATCCTAGAAAATTATAACAACGATAACACACACACACACACACTACAATTAACATACCATAGATTGAGGCTGACGGCGACTCATTTTGAGACGTTCCACTTCGGTTTGATCGCAACGAGTGCCTTTGGCGCCATAATATTTCCGGCATCCATCCACATAATTTTCGTAAAAGGCTTTGCGATCTCCCAACAAATCACCACAACTCATGTCGGTGCTGTGAATGGGAAAGGAACAATCCAGTCCGTAGTCTTCCGCCTTGACGCCATTTCGGGTCAGGAGAAGTGCGGAGGAAAGAAAGGCGAGGAAGGTAACGGTTCGAAGAAACATGGCGGAATTGGATTATTCTTGGTTGTGATTTATGATTGTCAGGTTAGGAGGTGTACGGGCAATCGTTTTTAGTTGTTGGTTTGATTGTTAGGATCGGATATCGGATCCAAACGAAAAGACTCTAAAATTTGTGAGCAGCAATGGCAATCAAAATCAAGTTAGTTTTGATTTTATTCTTTGCAAGGTCCTACTAGCGAGTTCCCATTTGTGAACAAATGCCGTTGAGAGCGATGACCAATACTCCGTAAAGACTCTGGGTTAGCATGGCTTCGCATTTTTATCACCAAGACCAAACAACAAATATTTCGTTATTGTGAAGGACTAGAGTTTAGTTCGGATTTCTGCTGTTTTTCGCGACCAGTACAAACACTTTTGAGAACCTTTCTGGCTGACTATGGACGAAGGACAGACTGAACTATGGAGCACCGGACAGACTTTCTAACAGCTGTTTTACTCGGAGCTCTTCCACTGCTGTAGTAGCAGCTACTCTTCCACTAGCTAGCAGAAGGAGATACCCAGATATTCTCGTGTTGCAGGGGTTACCAATCGGCAGTGTAGATTATCATCTTGGTGAAGGTCATATGTCATGTTTGGCCTACTTCGGCACAGAGCGAACAATCTGGTAAGCAAAAATAATGATTTACAACCCAACCTATCCTGCCTCCTGCCACTCTTGAAGCAAACTGGCTCCTGCTTTCTGCATGGAAGGGGCTATGCTAGCTACTTACAGTAGTTCGTACTTCCTGGCCGAAACGATGTTGTTCCCATGGAATTCAAAAATAATAATCTAATAATATTCCAATATGAAAGACCAGAGTTGAAGTTGCATACTTTCGAAACTACCTGTGCTAATACCTACAGTACTACTAGCTAGTAGAGTACTGTACTTAGTAGTAGATACTAGCTACTAGAGAGTTGTAGTAGATCTGATGATAGAAATTCAAAAATAATTATCTAATAATATTCCAATATGAAAGACCAGAGCTGAAGTTGCATACTTTCGAAACTACCTGTGCTAATACCTACAGTACTACTAGCTAGTAGAGTACTGTACTTAGCCTAATAAGTTGTAGATACTAGCTACTAGAGAGTTGTAGTAGATAGTAGATAGTAGTAGTAGTACTAGTACATAGCTACACTACTACACTGGATAGCTACTCTACTAGTCTAGTAGCTAGTAGGCTCTACTACCACGTAGGTCTAGTACATTGCAACAAATATTATGATCTAAAAAAACGCTGTTGGGTCTTGAACGATACGGGACTCCTGTAGCAGTATGAAAATGTTGTACTAAAACAAAGCACACATCCTCGCTTTCGTCGAATCCGCAAAGATATTAATAATTTCACTAGTACTACTATCACGGATAGTACTAGGTAGCTATTCTAGCTACTCCTACTAGTACTAGCTAGTAGAGACTACCACTAGTAGCTAGAGTTGTAGCGTCGATTAATACTCGTGCGGCAGCAAAGCAGGAGAGAAAAAATATACTTTTTAATTTACTTTCGCCAATTACAACAACAGCCAACTGATTGATTCGTCATACAATGACTACCTCAGAAAACGCGAATCTCCCTCATCTCACAGAAAATTTGAGTTCCTGGAAGGGATCCAGTCTGTTATCCGTGACACAAATTTCCCCACCGGGTCTACACTTGCTCTTCGAGGTGGCCGAGGAAATGCGTCAAATTGTCCGCGACAAGGGAGGGGACGATCGGTTGGCCCATCGCGTTCTTGGAACGGTCTTTTACGAGGCGTCAACTCGCACATCCTGCAGTTTTCAGGCAGCTGTTATGAGACTGGGAGGCAAATTCATTCACGTCGACGGACAGGGGAATTCCTCCGCCAACAAAAAAGGCGAAACCCTCGAAGATACCATTCGTTGTCTGGAATGCTACACCGATGCTACAGTCTTGCGTCATCCGGTCCATGGAAGCGTCGGAAAAGTCATCGACATGGCAGCCAAACCTGTCTTGAATGCGGGAGATGGCGTTGGTGAACATCCCACACAAGCTCTACTGGATGTCTTTACCATTCAGGACGAATTAAAGATTGATATGAAAAATGTTACCAACAAACCAGAACTAACAGTTGTTATGCTGGGTGATCTAAAAAATGGTCGCACCGTCCATTCATTGTCCAAATTACTAGCACAATCGGGCATGGCTTCGAAATTGACATTGCGGTACTGCTCGCCGGAAAGTTTGGAAATGCCACAATCCGTTCAAGATTTCGTGGCCGGATATCCTGCCGTTCAGCAGCAAGTCATTTCGAGTCTCGCGGAAGCCGTGAAAGATGCCGACGTGCTCTATGTGACCCGCGTCCAACGAGAACGATTCGAATCGGATGACGACTACGCCAGAGTCAAGGGGTCCTATATTGTGAACAATGCGATTATGCAACATGCTAAAACATCCATGATTATCTTGCATCCTTTGCCCCGTGTGGATGAAATTCACACCGAGGTAGACGCGGATCCTCGAGCAGCGTATTTTCGTCAAATGGAAAATGGAATGTTCGTCCGTATGGCACTGCTGGCTTTGGTTTTGGGAGTCGCTGATCGAAAGTAAAATTAGTGCACTGTACACATGTTTTCATGGCAGATGTGACACGGTGGACTTGGTCTTTGATCCATGTAACGAAAAACAAAGTCAGCCCTCTGCAACAGCCATACTATCAATAATTATTCTGATTGGTAGTAGATACTACAATATTTTATAGATGTGACACGATGGACTTGGTCTTTGATCCATGCAACAAAAAACAAAGTCAGCCCTTTGCAACAGCCATACTATCAATAATTATTCTGATTGGTAGTAGATACTACAATATTTTATGTAGGCTCATTGTACCTCACGCACATCAACAGAATGGGCAGTCACTTTCTTGCTGCTAACTAGCAAGTTCTGCTGCATCTCTACCGCGTAGTAGCTACTGAGTGCTGTACTCATTAGGCTCTACTACTAGGTCTACCAGTACTAGTAGCTACTAGTAGTGTTGTATCATCGTCTTTCATTCCTTCTCTTCAGCCGAAGTGTGTGTGTCACAACATCATCATCTTTTTCACGTGCATGCTGAACTTGAACCTTATTGCACCACGAAAAACAACAAGCGTCAATCCAGATGACACAGATCAGATACTGTAATAATCTAATACGAGTACGGCAATTGAAACAAGCATGTTAACAACAAAATACTATGATGACAACAACATCTTGAGACTACGCGAATAAACTAAGTTACCAGGTAGAGGAATGTCTTCGAGACGGGAGACGAAACGGGCCGAACTATCGATAGATTTGTATCTCTCCTCGAAGCTTTACGAACGAGAGGTTCAGATAAAAGCTCTCAAAGCGGCCTATTTAAGAAGACGAACGCCTGGACCACCTGAACTAGTTTTGATAACAGGACCATCGGGGACTGGAAAGTCTGCACTGGCGAGATGTCTTCGTACGCAAGTTCAGGATGACAGGGGATTTTTTATTTCCGGCAAATTCGACGCGGACATCGTCAAACCGCACGTCTCCTTTATTACTGCTATCGAAGAATTTATCTACCAGGTCCAGCTGCGACGAGACCATGTCGTAACAGATATGAGACACGCTATAAGAGAGGCTCTGGGTGCCGAGCTATACATTCTTTTAGAGGTAATCCCTCAGCTAAGGTTTATTTTGGACACGGAGAAGAAAACGTTGGAGTCGGAAACGCAAGATGAAATAATCTTGTCGGAGGAAACAACTGGATCGATTCGGACAGAAGCTCCTGGAAGATTTGTATCTATCATCTGTCGCTTTATAAAAGCAATTTGTGATCTGGATTGCCCGTTGGTTTTGCTGATTGAAGATATCCAATGGATTGATTTGTCCTCGCTGGATATTCTTTCTGCCCTGTTAGATCCAACTGTCGGCCGAATCGACGGATTGATGCTGTTGGCAACGTGCCGTGGAAACGAGGTCGGGAAGCTCGACAACCTATCAGTTCTGCTCCGTCAGCTAGAAAGCAATGGTGTGGCTCTCACCGACATTCAGGTTGACAATTTGACAATTGGTGCCACTGCAAGTTTGATTGCAGATGTCCTGGAGAAACCATCGGCGGATGTTGAGCAGCTTGCCGAGGCTGTACATGTTGTGACAGATGGCAACGCCTTTTTTGTCAAGCAGTACCTTCAAACTTTACACGAACAGAGCATCTTGTATAAGAGCAATGGGTCGTGGACCTGGGATGAAACGACTATGATGCTTTCGCTGCCTTCCGGGACCAACGATGAGATGATGACTCGGCTACTTGCGAAGAAGCTGCAAAACCTACCCACGGATGTAGTGGAGACTATGAAAGTTATCGCTTGCCTGGGCACAACATTTACGACACAGATTGTTTTTCTTGCTGGAACAATAGCACTCACACAAGTAGAGTCTGCATTAGAAATAGCATCGGACAATGGATTCATTAAACGCAACTCCGAGAATGGGATTTGGCACTTTGTGCATGACAAATTTCTTGAGGGGGCATCCTCTCTTATTGAAAGTGATGATAAAGCAACACTGCACCTGGTGATAGGAAGGAATTTGAGACGACGTTTCTCATCCGAATTTGGGGATGATTACATAGTTCTCATTTGCGATCAATTAAAGTTTGGCCTAGACTATGCGGAGGGCCCATACGAACGAGACGACTTTGCGCGCTTGTTCTTAAGGGCTAGTAAAGAAGCGGCGAGAAGGTCCGCTTTTCTGTCTGCATCGGAGTATACAGAGCTTGGTATTAGGCTGCTAGAAAGACGTCACTGGAGAGACCAGTACGACCTGAGTCTCGATTTGTTTAGTACAGCAGCAGAACTTGCTTACTGTAATGGCAAGCATGATGCTGTCGATGTAAAAGCAGTCGAGGTGATTGAGAATGCGAGAGGAATTGGTGACAGAATGAGGGCGCTCATGACTCAAATCACATCGCTTGGCGCACGGGGGAAAGTGAATCAAGCACTGAAAATATGTTTGAATACTCTCCACGAGCTTGGAGAGCCGTTTCCTGAAAGGAGTGGTAGGCGGAGAGTGATTATGGAATATTTCAGAACAAAACATGCCCTGGGTAGAAAACTAGAGGAGGATATTTTGAGCCTACCAGAAGTTGAAGAGCCTAGGGTTGTTGCGGCTATGCAAATCACGTACTTGATGTTCCCGCTTTTGGCAGGGAAAGATCTCTCAGCTTCCCCTCTGGTAGCCTCCCGACTAGTCCAAATGACTTTGCAGTATGGTTTGAATGAAATCGGTATGTCTCGAGTGCCGTGCCGTGTCGTGCTGCTGGTTAATTTGTATCACTTTATCTTACCGTTACTTTTGCGCTTTATGGCCAGCCGTGATTGGCTTTTTAATTTATAGTGTGGGCCTGGTAAGGTTTGGAAATATGGAGGACGGATTACGGTATGGAAATCTAGCGATGAAGATTTTCGAGAGATTTCCATCGAGGCAGATAGAGGCCAGAGCGACTTTCTTTTTCTTTGCGTGCATCCAAGCAACCGCGGAATCGCTCAGAACTCTGGTTTCCCCGATCTGGAAATCGTATGAACTCGGGTTGAAGTCCGGTGATGTCGAGGTACGCCCTTAGTTCTTGTCGCTTGTAAGAGAAAAACTTTTGATGCATCAAAACTCAACTTTGTTGCTTGTGCTCTGTTTACAGATTGCGGTAAGCTGAATTCAGTCGGTGTGTGCCTGTTCTTCGTGTGATCTGCGCGAAAGCGACAAAGACTCTGAAGATACCTTTTTGTCTGGATTTTAGATGATAGCAGGAGTGTTCAGTTGCAATTTTCGCGTCTACCTTGGCGACTGTCTTGATGATGCAATGAAAACACTTGTGAAGCTTGATTCACTTAGTCTTGGCTACGGTCATGAGAAGGCACAAATTGTCATCCGCTTTGTTATGCAGGTGTGCAATAACCTTCAGGGCAAGACACAGCTTCCTCTTGTCCTTTCGGGTAAAATTTCTGAGGACGAAACTGAAAGTGTGGAAATTTGAGGAGCACTGGATTTCAAAGCCTGATTATAATCATGATGAACCTCAAATACCTACTTGCGGCCATTCTTAACGAGAACAAAGCGGCTGACACTCTATATCGGGCCAACAAAGAATTTTTCAAAGAATTTTTTATGCCTTCCCTCTGTGTTTATCGTGACTTTTTCCGAGCTCTCGTAGCGGCAGCCCTTGCCAGAGAGACGATCGGGTGGGCGCGACGTAAACGTATACGCGAAGCTCGACGACTGTACGGTAAACTGGAAGCACAGTTGATTTATTGTCCGGACAATATTGTCAATAAGCTATATCTGATTAACGCAGAGCTAGAATTTTGCCGTGGTCGATACACCACTGCTCTCCTGAAGTACCAAAAGTCGATTTTTTTTGCTAAACGGGAAAGATTGCGTCTTGATCATGCCCTCGCTTGCGAAAAGGCGGGGCGGATGCTTCATCAAGCTGGCAGGTATTCAGAATCAGTACAGTTTACGCAACAAGCACGAGAGCTGTACCTGTCTTGGGGTGCGCTTGTAAAAGTCAATCAAATTGACGCATTCATTGTCAGTACTAAGTCATAGTGATCTCTTTGGATGTGTCACCTAAACTATACCTGGATTCAAAATATAACTAGTATGTCCCGATTGCTGCTTTCTGGAATTTCCGGGTCAGATTCGAATGGAACTGACATGATTATTTAGTTAAGAAAGACAATGCCAGGGGCTATTTCGTCGTCGTAGGTAGGGTCATAGTCAGGATCGCTCGGATCAGGCGTGATTTCAATGATTCCAAGATCCAACTTGATGGCAAACGCTCTTTGACTTAGATTCTCAATCGCGGCGTACTTCTCTTTCAATTTTTGCTCCTCCTCTGGTGTCTTTGGTTGCCGACGAGCCTCCGCAATCGCAGCCTTTCTTTTTGCGAAACTTTCCTCTCGAAGCCGGATAGCTTCCTTGATGCGAGCATCTTGCCCTAGTCTCTCGGTCAAAAGAGCTCGTTGCTTCTTTTCTGTCTGGCGCTTCCGATCCGTCTCTTTCAATTCTCGCTCTAACTTTTCATTCGCTAATCGAGTTTCCAACAAGCCCCTCGAAAGCAATTCGCGTGTCTGCTTCTGTGCCAATTTGATAGCGTCCTGCTTGGCTTGTTCCTCCTTGCGCAACCGTTCTTGGCGTTCATTTAATAAGCGAGTCTTTAGCAAATTTCTTTTCGTTACCTCGCGTTGTTGCTTCACCGCCAACTGCTTACGTAAGCGCTCTTGCTGTTCATCAATCAAGCGAGTATTAAGCAAGTTTCTTCTTGTTGCTTCGTCTTTTTGTTTCACGGCCAAGGGAACCTCAATTATCTCCTCCTTTGGAACCACAAGAATTGGTTTTGTCTCCGCTAAAACGATATTATTATCTGGTATTGCCTCGGCTGTCGCAACATCTGGCTGTTTGCCGACAGCTGCGTCTTTGGGTGCTGTCGTGAACTTGACTTCATAAGGAGCGTCGCCAGCTCTTTCAAGTGTGTTCACGGCCTTCATTTTCTTCTTTCTTTTCTGTTCAGCTCCTCCCTTTTTCTTCTTTTGCTTGGCCATGGCCAACACAACATTTCTGGTAGACTTTGGGGCACGAGAAGCAGGCGAGACAAGCCGAGAAGGGTGCAAGGGCTGCAGTGTCGTTTTCGTCAAGCCAGATGTTGGGACAAAGGCAGCGGCATGGTCAGCAGCTGCGGACAATATGACCAGAGCGATTGCAGCGTTGTTCCACTTCATGATCCTATCAGAAAACTTGTCTATGATGTCGTAGAGAGAGAGAGAGAGAGAGAGAGAGAGATAAATAATGAGCGATGGGTGGTGGGTGGAGGTGTGAGAGGCTGATATTATATATCAACAAATAAATATCAGTGACATCAGTCAAAGTTTAGTAACAGACTTCAACCTGCAGTTGACGTCAGAAATACGACTTGATATAACGGGAATAAAAGCTTGAATACAACATTGATGGTGACGGGTGTCCTCCTTTTCCTTTGTTTTGTTGCTTGTGGTTTCATCATCACGCCTGTAGATATAATTAGCAGTACCAGTTAGCGACGAAGTTTGTAGAAAGTGGACCGTACTCTCCAACGAGGAGAACTGCGATTGCGTTCTTTGTAATTTTAGTTGTTTGGACATGCAGGACGAAGGACATCGCACAGATAAAAATAAAACTTTGGATGGAACAAACTTGCTGGCGACTACAGTACTTTTCTGCAACGGTTTTCATTTCTTTACACATCGTATACATAGTGGAATGAGGATGTCTGCTCTAAACTGTAAGTTGTCTCTATGTTGCCTATCGTTCCGTTACTATTGCAAGCGGCTGTGTTCTCTCGGAGGTCAAATTCAACAATTTGAACATTCCTTCAGCCATGGCCTTGCCAATCAACCAGTAGGTCTCACAATTGTTGTTCCAATGATAGACCTGATTACCAGGAGACGCTGGTCTCGGTGGTCGGGCGAAGTCCCGCGTCTCCGCTGCAGCTACGGTTCCGGCAAACTCTGGATATTTGGTTGCATTGGCCATGGCAAATTGCGCTTGAACAATTTGATCTCGAGTGTCGCCGGCCTTTTCTTTGTACCCTCCGAACCCCGAGACTCCGATGCTTACCGGCAAATTTGGTACTCCCAGATCCTTCCGAACGTCTCGAATAAGATTGGCTAGATTTACTTCGTACTCATTTGCCATGTTTTTATCACATCCATCGTTCCATCCCTGGTGCCATACGAATCCAGCCAGTTCATACCTTCCGCCACATGTTATTGCGTAGTTTGGAAAAAGCTCGGGCAATCGCTCCAGGGTCCGAACGGTGTTGGCCATCACGCTCTCATAGTACAAACCCGTAATTCCACCCGAAGATGGTGGACGAAAATCGACAGATAGGTTGCGTCCACCCCAGGCAATCTTGAGGAGCAGAAGCTGTTGCTGTTGTTTGGGTTGCAGCGGGAACTGTGGTTGTTGCTGTTGTTGCTGCTGCTCTTGCTCTTGCTGACCGTTGATCGCTTCCGCCAACGTCCAACCAAAGCCCAACTCAGGCCCTAATTGATCGCTTTGTCCAGGATCGCCTCCATATCCAGGTAACAGTTCTCCGTGCTGATTCACTTCCATGCGGACGTTACCAATACCTTGTCGGTTGTACGTGATCCAGGTATCTTGTCGAGCAGTCCAGTTGCCGTCCTTTTGCTTGAGTTTTCCGTACAGATCTGGAAATTCATTCACCATCCATTCGAGCGTGCCGTTTAGAAAGTTGCCATCGTCATCATGGACCGCTTGGTACCCGTGTCCCTGCATATTCGATTGACCGACCATCAAAAACACTTTCAAGGGTGGAGGAGACGACATTAAAGAAGAAGCAGCAGCTGATCTCCGGAGTGATGCAGTGCAGAGCTGTAGCAAAAAGCACAGCAACAACAACAAAACTGGGCCTCTGCTCGCTGTCATTGAAAGAAATTATCGGTCAATCAACTACTCTAGCCAGTAGTTGAGTGAGTGAGATGAAAGATGAAACAAAAGTCTACTGTACACGTTACCAGTTGTCAACTGTCAACTGATTGCTCGAGATCTTTAATCAGATCTTTGGTATGGTAGTAGACTACCACCTGGTACCATAATACTCGGAGTAATAATGTTGTGAACTTAATCGTTTCAAGACTCGAAAATTCAACGCACACTTTCTCTCCTCTCTTCATGGCAGTGTCAACATCATGTTGTATCATGTTCGTTGTGATGATTTAAAGCAAAACAGCGTAAAAGAAATGCGAAGAAGTGTATTGGTTCGTTCTTGCAACAGAACTAGTGCTACTGCTTACTGCTAATTCTCTACTAGCTACTAGCTAGTACTCTACCAGGTAGCTACGTTAACTTGCCTGACTGCTACCCTGTTACCAAAACATATAACGACCAAAATATACGCATCAATAGATACAACAAAAAGATGACAGACGAGGAGAGGAAAGATGACGATGAATTCGACGAGGTAGGAGAAGAAGAATGTACCTGTGGACACTTTTTTGACACGAGAAAATCTGAATTGCGGGCCTTTGACAGCGCTGCCAGCAGCAGCAGCAGCAGCAGTGATCAGCTTTCGTCCAAAGGAACCATCAGCATGGATACCTCCTTTGTTCATCTTCCCATTCATTTGTATCAGCACGTACTAGATGAAGCAACCCGAACACCACCGGTGCCTGCATTCTTTGCTGCTCATAGTAGCACCATTCCCAAGAGTCTCGAAATGTACATGCATTTGCAGGAAATGATTCGCGCCTCCCAAACGGGGGGAGACGGAGCGAATCTCTGTGCCGATTGTATCAACAGGTATGTCAGTGAATTGATTGGGAGTGGTTAGTTGTGTGCAACTGAACTGTCAGCCAGACGCCAGACATTCATTGACAGAATTTATGTAATCTCACACTCCGTTCATTTGTTTTTCAGAGTGGAGCAAGCCCTGGACGCTGACAGCGACCGACTGAGAAAAGAATGCATCATGTACAACGAAGCCGTTCGGAAGGAGGAGGAACGCCTGGAACGATTGGAAAGGGCACTCAAATCAGTTCCGATGAGCCAGACCATGACAGACCCATTTATGACAGATGAAACATCTACAATAACAACCCATCCGAACACTGGCGTCCATACAGCTGAGCAAGCCTTTCAACACGAGATCGAGGCTCTTGAAAAAGAGTGCCGACAACAAGAGGCTGAATTGGCCCACCTGAAGTCGCTTCAGCACGAGCAAATCGAGGTGTCTAGAGATTTGGACGAGGCAGAATACCTTTTGCATGTTGAGCAAAATGCACTGGAGTTGGAAGCACGGGCGTTTGATAATGACCAAGCCCGGCTATATCAAACACTAAGAGATATCGAGAATGAGGTAGATCAGCTGTCTTCCAATATTAGCCTACCCTCCTTGTTGTTGGATCTGCAAGTTGACAAGGAACGCGGCCTCCGCTATCCTTTGATTAACGAATTACGCCTCGCTTACCGACCAAAAGGTGACATAAAATGGAACGAAATTCAAGCAGCTTGGTCGCTTTCTGCGCAGCTTTTACTTATTGTTGGTACATTGTTTCATTATCCATCAGAGGAGTGGAAGATCGTTCCACTTTCTTACTGCGCGAAACTTATATACTTTAGCAAAACCCCAGAAAGTGATCGAGGCGATGCATGCGCAAGCGGGCAGAGCATCGAGGCCAATTCCAGCGAAAGACGACAGGAACGAGCTGTTGTATATCATCTTGGACATCCTAAAACGAATGGTGCAAAGGCTATCCGCGCCTGGAATCAGCTTTTACATCAAGTGGCAATGCACGTCAGTAGCAAACTTGAGGAAGAATATAAGAAAGGAGCCATGCAGATGCCGTTTCCCAAAATGCCTTATTCGATATCCAATACGACCGTCGGTCCCATAAATCTCAATCAACTCAGCGAAAACGACGATGCTGGATGGTCGCGAGCTATTCATTACATGGCATCAAATCTTCTTTGGCTGTCTGAATGTTCTGCTCTCTACACTTCTCAGCAAGTTCTGTGGACCTCTGCTGTTCTGCAAACCTGTAAAACGTAAAGACTCGCCAAGGTACGGAATAGGTATACACAATTCGTTGAATTTTTACATATATGTTTATATAAACATTTAGTGCATCGGCAGATGGGACAACCAAAGTGCCTGCTGGACGGCTTAATCGTAGTAGTATAACTCAAAGGTATCCTTGTCTACAACAGCCACTTCTTCTGTGTTGTTTACCAGATTATTGAATGACGGGGAGTGACTTTGTTTTCTGTCGTAAATCTTGTACTTAAATTCATTTTCGCTGCCTTCTTCATCGCCACCATGATAATCAAAAGTATGTCCTTGATATTCTTCAGACGAAGCACTGCTGAAATCCTCTTCGGAACCATAGTCTCTCATGCCGATTGGTGGACTGCGAGGTCGTTCCCAAGATGACCTACTTTGAGACAAAGCTGCTTCAATATCGCTTCTGGACTCTAGCACAATGAGCTCTTCCGTATCGTCGGAAGATGACTCAATATACTTAGGTGTTGACTGACCAAAGATTTCCTCTTCGTACCCAAATTGATTGTATTGAAGATTACGCGAACGAGTAGCCGGTTCTTGTTCTTCATATGTTTGTTCCTCATCTTCCGATTGTTCCTCATCTTTGCTAACACTATCACTGTGATAACTATGCGACCCCACGGTCTCACCCTTCGTGTAGAGTCCGCTGAAGTCGTGTTCTAGTCCCAGATGCTGCTCGTTCCTTAATTTGAGGAATTGATAGATGGTACTTTCACGGCCGTGAATCTTGGCAGCAAGCTGTACGGGGAGATTCCCAAAGCTATCATAACATCCTACAGACTCGGGAAAGGTCTCCACCAGACGTTGCACAACGACCAGGGGGGCTTCTTGACAAATTGCCGCATGCAGTGGAAGTTGACGCCACAACAAATTTCCCTGGTCGTCTCGACAGTGCACCCATGTCCTCGCTTGCACCTTTTGGTTATCATTAGTGTTTCCAAGAAGTAAGCCAGTACTGGAAAAAAATTTGCCGCAACGGAGAAAGAAAAGAACATTTCCCCAATCGTTCACCTCTAGAGCTTCAAACAATGGGGTCGAAGTGGCATAGTCAGCTTCTAGGGTCGTGTCCTCGCAACCGAGAGAATCATCACTGTAGAAACTCTCCGCGAGCAAACTGTAGTTCATGCCTGGATCGGAAGTGACGGAAAGAAGATCTTGCTCGCGAAAGATTTCTTTATTTTCTCGTTGCGGGGCGCGTTCTGAACGAAAGGAAGAGTCTGATCGTTTGCCTGTCCTTGCCTTTCGATTCTTCTTTTTCGATTTCTTGCGCCTTCGTCTCCTCGCTCGGGCGTTGAGACGTTCCTCATCGTAAGCATCCTCCCAACATTCTTTTCTCTGGCAAGTGTTCTTTACTTTGTCCTCGCTGGTAGAAAAATGCGACCATTCTTTGCTCTTGTTTCTTAACCATTGCATGTATCCGAGATCGTCTACTGTGCCGCTACCGTCATTGTCATTTCTCTTTTCCTTGTTTCTATCCTCGCCGTCGCTGCTTGGCAACAAGCAGCAATTGATGGACATGGCGAGATAACAATATATTACAGTTTCAAAAATTAAGGAAAAAAATACGGGGCGTTATCAGTTATAGTGCAGCCGTTTTGTTGTGATTTACTTGTCTCTTCTCGCTATTTGAGGTTGCGCGCACCCTTCACATTTACGTGGAAAGCACCTTGATGAACACCAAGAGTGCGCGCGAATGAGCCGTCCCCCCACATTCAGCATTCCTTTCTACATGTGCAGTTACAAGAAAGCTGCTCCGCTACGGGTGCACCTGTTAAAGAGGTAAACAGGTGCGCGATAGAATTCCAGGGGTACTCGAGACTCGAGATGATCGGAATATTCTGCGTACCGTCCTCGATTATCCCCAAGCCTTGCTTTGGGTCAGCTTTATTCCCAACCCTACCATACCCGGGCAGTCCCGAGTTCTCACAACGGAAAACGGCAATCTAGTCTACTACCAGGTGGTACGTATCGAGTAGCTCGTCCTTATTAATACTCTTGCTAGTAGTACTCTAGACTACTACTAGCTAGTCTAGTACAGTAGTAGTCCAATGTCTAATACTAGTTATATATAATTAATAATAATAAAATTATAATGAGTGCTATTCTCCTGCAAATTGTGCGAAATCTGAATATAGTCAAGAGATTTAGGAGGGATCAGACTTACTCCAATTTGCACGAGAACAGCACTCCGACTATTTTTTTTATCAAAACATTTGATCGAAGACATGCTTTATCCTTGGTTAGTGACTGCTTTCGACCAAATTTTGAGGCAAAAGTTATTATAATCCTTATTCTGTCAAGTTAGTGGATGCTCTAACGCACTACTAGTCTCAAAGATTCTCACAGCAGTGGCTGCAAAGGAACAAAATGCCGACGACAGGCAGAAGCTCTCGAGGCCTGCCGAGAAAAATGGAGAGCCGAGAATTCAGTGAAACACGAGTTTGAAGGCCGCCGAATGCTGCCGAATAAAAAGTGCAAATTGCTGAATGCAGAAGTCCAAAAATGCATAAATTGGAAGAACAGCGACGAGAGCAAGTGTCAAGAACCTATTCGGGCGTTGAAAGTATGCATGGACAAAGAAGAAGGAATACTGGTAGTCCCGACTGAGGGAGATAAGATATGGTCTGACTATAAACTATAAGGCGAATAGATGATTTCGACTAATATGGTGGTTGGAAGACTGGTTTGTCGGTCTTGGGCGCCAACGCACTGTTGTCGGAATGAAGACAGAGGCCGAGCTGTCAGCCAGGTGGAAGCGTTCACGTTAGTACAGGGCTGAAAGCTGAAAGGTATAATGAACAATAATTTATGTATTGTACTACGTTTTACTGCATTTTCTTTGCTATTCTATGCACGCCTCCTGCGCTCCAGCTACCCCCTCAGCTCCCGTATCATGGAAATACTTGGGTGGCAAGGACCCCCCAACTTCTCGGTTGGACATCCCTTAGCTTATTCATTCAATGGCTTGATAAAAGACAGAGTCTTGGTACGAGAATTTACGTATTTTTCGTCACAGACTAAGCCCGCTTCTTCAAAGATTTGACCCAAATCAGTATTGCGCACATAGTCTGGGTAATGTGGCTCGTTGAATTTTGCAAAGGCTTCCAAGTTAGGCAAGGCGGCACGATCATCCGCCTGAACCGAGTCGGAGAACACGACCATCCCACCTGGTTTGACCACACGGGCCATTTCTTTGGCTGCCTTGACGCGGACTGGACCAGGCAGTTCATGGAAAAGGTAGACGCATGTGACGGCTTCGAACGAATTGTCGGGAAACGGCAGTTGTTCGGCGGCGGCTTGCATCAACTCAACAGGAGCCGGATCTTGAGCCATTCCCGTCGATTCCTGCATGGCCTGTCGTCCACGGTACTGGAGCCAGTATTCATCATTTTCTTTCGCCTTTTCCAAATAAAAGGGGCTCAAGTCGGTCAGTGTTACATCAGTGCTGGGAAAATGGTCGCGGACAAAGGTCGACAATCGTCCCGTGCCGCACGCCACTTCCAAGAGATTGGTCGGTGCTTTCATATCGAAATGCTTACACAACGGAATAATGGTTTGTCGTTGCATCACATCTTGTGTTCCAATGAAAATAGTTTCCGAACTCATTTCGTACTTTCTCGCAGAAGCAGCAGACAACCATCCATCGGTCTGATAATGAAAGTCATTCAGATAGTATTTTGGGTATTGGATCGAGGATTGTTGTTGTAGCGGTGGCGAGGACATCCAGACTTGGCCGCTAGGTTTGCCTTGGAACTTTGATCGACGTTCCAAAATCGAAGGTGCCTCTTGTAAAAGCGCGAGGGATTCCGACAAAGCAAAGAAGGGATTCATCTGTTTATGATCCCACTGCAGGCCACGGCTGTCTGCTTGAACGGGAAAATCCCATGGATACTTCAACAGCCCCGCCTCAATGGCTGTCAACTCCTGCTCATAACACTTGACGGCTTCCAAAACGCGAAAAGCCGTGGCGATGGCCTTGAGCATATCCCCCCCTGATCTATTCGAAGCAATAACACTGGATAAAAGTCCATTGAGACCAAAAAACAGCGTTCGAGCGCCACTGGACGTATAGTAGGCACGCGATAACGGCGTCGTCAACGAGGGCGTAACAAGACCATTTCGTAGGACTCGAAGAAGATCTCGCAAATCCTTGTCATTTCCTTGGCTAACAAGATCGCGCCACATTTCGACGCTCGGATCGCACTTGAATCGGCTGTTTTCTGATTCAAGCCTGACTTCAGCTTCTTGTGGATTGTATTCTTTCAAACTAGTTGGATTGGGAGTTGCAATTGTCTCACTTTGTGGCTCCATTGTGGAAGCATACAATTGAAGCGATTGGGTTAAAACATTCTGGGTTGGCACAAAGGCCAAGCTAAAGCCTGCTTGGAAAAACAACAAAAGGGGAACGGGGAGTTTCATCTTGAAGTAAAGTCCGATTATAAAATAAAGCAAGAGGTTAATGAATTGTTATTGGTCGGAGTGGATACTGTTATGATCCATTCGAAAGAATAATAATAGACGTGTACGACGTGTACTCTAGAGTCAGAAAAAGAGAAGAATGAAGAATGAAAAAGTACAGAATGAACCATTCTTGGCAAATGGATCCAAAACTACTACTGTAGTACCGTAAAAAGCTAGTGTGGAGACTATAGAGTGAATATTAGATATTATGACTAGAGTAGGAGACTAGTGGTTGGTGTGTGTATAGGAAGCAGGCATAGGCACACGACCTAATAGAG
>Ga0210036_1001423_pt1 | contig 27026 bp, 15 predicted proteins | sample CryGeymeta201515_FD_185469 | JGI IMG/M metagenome (GOLD analysis project Ga0210036, IMG submission 185469) | Groundwater microbial communities from Crystal Geyser aquifers in Utah, USA - Crystal Geyser metaG 2015-15 (SPAdes) (version 2) | ecosystem: Environmental > Aquatic > Deep subsurface >...
GCATGTTTTCAAACTCTTCTTCTTCCAAGGAGGGAGTTGTAGCAGTACAGAACTCGGTACTCATCACTTGAGGCTTTACCTTTTTTCTTTTATCTTTTTGTGATCGGTAGCATGTTTTCAAACTTTTCTTATTCCAAGGAGGGAGTTGTAGCAGTACAGAACTCGGTACTCATCACTCAGTTTTCAACAGAACACGAATGCGCTTCAAAATTTTGCAGAAGCTCTCACAGCTGATTTATCTCTCCGCGAAAAGTTTCTACGGACTAATCCCTACTACACTGGTCTACTAGTAGAAAGAATAATACTAGTAGAAAGAATAAGCTATTCGTGGCTTGTTGCTACGGCGCGAACGTCGGACGAGTGCACTTTTAGAAGCGCAGTGGTCAAGAAGAAGAAGCAGCAGCAGTAGCAGTGCAGAGCCGGTACATCTGCGCAATGACTTGTCTTCTCGCTAGCTCTGCCCTTTCTACCTGGGTTCAACGTTTCCATCCCGTGACGAGGTAAGTCTTCCATTTTGCAGTGCCAGGATGCGGAAGGGGCAGTGATCGTATCTTTGACTTCTTCCAATGCGTTAAACTTCAAGTTGTCGCTGGTGCTAAACAACTAATAAATTGAACAGAAGTGTTTACAAGATGCTGTCAGGCGATAGGTAATGGCTGGAAGTCTACGTGATTCGGTAGAGTTTATATCAATCGGAGTGCCTACTTGCGACCATACCACCGCTGCCGCCACTACTATATCCAATGGGGATTCTCCTGATCATACTCAAAAGCAAAATCACTGTCAACTTCGCCCAACATCAGACTTGTTTCCGAAAACGATGCAATGGAATAAAGATCCGTATTGCTGTAATTACTGGCGCCTCTCTCCCTATCATTCGCAACCAAAGTTTGTGTTTCCACGTTCGGCGCTTCCCACTGTAACACTAGATCACAGCACCGCCACGAAGACTCCTTGACATGATCTGAATAAATCGCGGCTGCCATTTTGCAAATTTGCTCGACATCATCTGGAATGTCCGACGACGACGACAGCATATCAACACCTTCACCGCAGCTCCCAATTTTGCGCTGTAGTCGAGAGACAAAGGTCGTCATCTTGTAGGCGGCTAAACCCGTAATGCAATATGCCCGATTGGAAGATTTGCTGTTAACCACAGGGATCGACTCGGAATTAATCGATTTCGAGGCTAAGCACCGTTGTAAACTATTTGCCACTAAAGAGTTATTATCATCGTCGTCATCAACATTATTGTCGTTCACAAAGGGTGTCATTTCAGCAGCACTAAAATTGGTTGTCAAGCTGTGACTCAGCAAAGAACATGTTGTGGCACTTTCTGTTTCGGAAAAGTCAACTAACGCGTCTTCCCCACCTGTGCAGGTGAGAATATTCTTGAGATACCTGATTTTGTTTGTTTGTTTTCTTCTTTTCTCTTTCAGTCGGTTCACCTCTTGCTGTAATAGCGTGTTCTGAGCTCGTAGTGTCAACAGCTCTGTTGTGTTTGTAGCAGCCATGGGGACGTTGTAGAAATTTGGGTTCAACTGAGGCTGTATGATGTCTGGTTCCAGCACTCGAGTTCTCAAGGTAGCATTCTGGTTGGCAAGATCCGTAACCGTCGCTGTCAGCTGAAGATTCTTCTCGTAGAGTTCCGACAGCATGTTTTGCAGTATCTCGGCACGAGTGTTCCCATCTTCTTCAGGCCTTGACATTTCACGTTTGTTCTTTAGGTGGATTTCTCGTTGTCCGAATCTTTGCGGGTACAAGGCTCGGTTTTCTAGTAGGGTAAATGGTGATTCCGAAATGATAGAATCCGATTCCAAGTCTACAGTCAGGCTAGAATCGTAAGCGGTCGGGTCACTTATACCGGCAAAGCAAATTGAAGGATAACAGACTGATTCCTCTGTCTGCGGGATGATATTCTCCAGATTCGAACGATACCCGAATCGATGTTCTGCTTTCCGCCGTGCATCCTCCCAAAAATCGATTCCCAGGGATAGCAGATCCCGAATTTGATCGACAAATACACCACACCCATGTCGATTCGCTTCGGCTGCATTCCTTCCACAAGCATCCTTGTGATACATGGAGGATGGGTCCGCCATTAGCAGTATTGATACCGTCTCGGGGGTAGCATTGTTCCAAATGGCCTCGTGAAGTGGCAATCTGTGATCTTTGCACTTGTCCACTTGCGAGCATCCTTCCGGATAGGCCAGTGCCAAACGAAGAATCAACTGTTCCAGTTGAAATCGTAGTTTGGAATCCGATGCCAAGGCCAAATTACCACACGCGATATGAATGGGCAGTCGTTCGCAAAATATTGTTATGTCAGAACTTGGTTCTTTTCGGACAGGGACAGCTGATTCCGAATCCCTGGTTTCTCTCAAAGGAGTATGGGGGCACTGGTACTGGTACGGGGGAGACTGTTGTACCCAAATGGCGGCCTCTTCCGGGTGTTCTCGCACACGACGGTTGGCCTCTACATACCGCTCCTCCGAGAGCAGTGCACTTAAAATGGTTTGATGAATCGTGGTGCGATTGCTTCTACGAAAAGAGTCGTTGGTATCGGCATCGGCGAGGGTCGGTGCAAGTTTGTTCTCGTCACTGAGTAGGTCAGAGGGCACTGGTGATACTGGTTCTGACCTGGACTTGTGGTGCTCCTGCCGATCACTAAGGCTGCGTTGGAGTGACTTGACAGGAGATAATGTTGACTCATCGGCACTGACGACCCGTCTTAATTTTGTCATTTCGTGGCTTCGGGTGTGCTGGTTGGGTGATCTCTCTTTCAAGATATGGCTGTGGACGCCTTTCATGTTGGATGGTGTGGCTGTCGCTGGTATTATCTGTCTACCTTCTTCGTTCTGTGAAATGCTCATGGTAACTGGAAAAAGCTTATGAGCGGAAGCCATCGTGACAACTGTTATCAGAGGAGTAGACTATTAGACTAGTGAATGGTTAATGGGCGGTTGATTTTTTTTTGGAGCTTTAGAGTGTATTCTTTTACTAGTAGTAGTAGGCTACCTTGTACAGTAGGTAGTTTACGAGACCCTATGATGATTATTAACTGGAGTATTATTATTTTGTTGAGGTTTTGGATTTATTTGTATTCGCTCTTCCCACAATACTTACTGGTCACTCCTGCTTTACAAAATAATTAGCCAACTCAGTTTTGAATTTTATTGGGCGGTTTTTCCCTCCGATCCAGGATCTAGTAGGCACCTTCCTTGTTTCCCTTTTTTACGCACCTCCGTTCGCAGTTGCCACCTACCACCTACCATGACGATGAAGCCTTTGTTAAGCCGCCAGGCAACCAACATGAGTCGAACATTCTGTCGGCTTACACCGGCCGCTAACGCCAGGATTAATGATAGAAGAATAGCAGTGTCCCGGTTCACGTCATCGTTATTGTCACCGACATCCTCTTTCAACCTTCGTTCCGCTTCTACGTGGTCGAGTCTTCTATCCACAAATAAGGATAGACCTGTATGGTCGGAAGAATGGAAAGCTCTTGGACTGGGTGCTGTTTTGGTGGACGAACCGACGTTTCCTGAAACCCTTATGTTCGTCGAAGTAGGATTTGGTGTCGATCAACATGGTGATGATGATGCTACCAAGGCAGCCACACGAGCGGTTCGGAATGCCATTGAGTTCAATAGCATTCCTGGCGTGGTCAAACACATTCCAGGAGGCCGCCAAGAAATGCTCATTCATGTCAAATTGGGAGTACCAACGTTAGAAAACACCAACGCAATGCCAGTCGATCTACTGCATGTGGCCAAAGTTTTTCCCTATGGAAAGCTGTTACCTATTGACGTGGTGCCGGGAGGCTTGGACTTTCCAACAGGACGTGTGCTGAAAGAATTGGGAGACACACACGACAAAGCCATCTATGTAGTTGCTTGTATTACGATTGGATACGGTACGCCACATGGTGTTGGGTAACAGGTAACAGTAGACGTTACGCAAAACCTGCAAGACCAAAGAAGGATAGAGTACTAGCTAGCGAAATGAAAGACCGGTTGGTCAAGATTGATGATGCACTGGGGAAGCCAACAAGAGAAGGCAGCTATGGCTTGCATGATTTTTGCTTTTCAAAGAAGTCTCTCGCATCACACCAATCCTCGCGGGAGTAAATGAATTATATAGCTGTCATAAAATCTGCCTGCATGGGCTCAATGCTCAAAATGAACTATCCAATTTTTCATTTTTGTTCGAGTTGGAAGCCTTGACATAGTTGTACTCTTCAGTCGGAGATAGATCCGAAAAGCTCACATTGATCTCATTTATTTTTTAAACAATTCTCAATGGATGAGTTTGTCAGTACTAGTACCTGTGATGGAGCTGATCACAATGCCCACTGCATTGGTTGACGTTGGCTGCCTTGCCACGACCATTATACTAGACAGAGACTAGTAGAAAATTGCTTTTATTGCCTTTTAGGCACAGGCGTATTCATTGTTGCATACTCGAGTACGTAGTACCTACTGTATTTTACATCAAACCGCGCCTTGCGCAAAGTCTTGTAACTTAGTCACACACCAACTCATACTCTAGCTAAAAATACACATGTTTGGATTTGAAGAGGGTTCACAATGGATCGCAGCACCTATTAGTAGAATGGTAAGCGTAGTACTCTTTTGCAGCATATGAGAGAGCTTGCATCTACTCTCGTAAAATAGTAATAAGGGAAAGAATCGAGAGCCTCAAGAAGCGAGCGCGCGGGGAGACCAGTTTTGACCAGAACATGGCGTAAACGAATCTGGCTCACACTACATTTGAATCTTCTCCATTCAGACTACAACTACTAGCTACTAGTACAGTTCTCTGCAACTTTTGCTTTGTACATGGCGCCTTCATTGCAATGAAAGCACTGATGCACTCGGCTATTTGACACTGCGGACTACTTGTTACTGTTTTGCATAGGTGGAACAGCCTGAGGTTTGCTGCAAGCTCAAGTAGCTACTCTAGTCTACTTCGTAGCTTGCTATGGCTATGCCGAATAATATTCGGTACTACTATTAGCTACTACAGTAGCTACAGTAGCTAGTACTAGCAACGGTACAGTAGCCAGTCTAGTAGTACTACTACTAGCTACTACTACTAGTAGTAGCTAGTAGCAGTACGATAAATCGTTTATGTACGCCCGGGTTTTCTCAAACCGACTTTACTGCTTACGTGATGTTCGCTTTTCTGGTCGGCCAGCCAACTGACGAACCATAATTAAATTAATTTGATGCGTGGGTTTTCTGCTGTCCGGGCACCACGCACTTTGGAGATCCCGAGCCATACAAAGTTCTGCTGCGCAAGAACGAGAAGAGCGAAGGTCGAGTTGGTTCGGGTAGTAGGCAGCAAGCGAACATAATGGTACAAGAGAAGCAGCCCAGGCGAAGCCAATCGTTTGAATACATTTCGCATTTTACATCTTGATAGTTATATCTACATCTTTTTTTTACATCTGCTATCTTGCTCAACTTAACTACAGCCATGATGGGACTAGCCAAAGGATCTAGCGCTAGGCTCACGGCCGATGTTGCTATGAAGAATGCAGCAGCGGCCGCTCTGGTGGACGTTGCCGCCAGTCTTCCCATTAAACATTCTCCATCGGAGACTACGAAAAGTAGCACAATAGCCAATCACGATGGCAACAAATCTTCTTGTACTTCTCTGTTGCCTACTAATACTGCTGGTCGTAGACAGTGGGACCAAGAACAAGCAGCACCGCCTCCTGATTTTCCAGAAACTTCTTTCTATACGACTAAAAGTAATGGGAATAGTAATAGTGTACCTTCTTTGGCAACAGCAAGGAGTGTCGCCGGAGGAACCAAGTGTCATTCCTTCACTGCTAATTCTTCTTGGACGTCCCAGTCTGAACAAGCGCAGCAGGGGCAGCAAGCAGGACGATGGGGTGCCCCTCCACCTGCAAAACCCCCTGTAATGTACGAAAAAGCTGCAACTCCCCCTAACGCTACAAAGTCATCGGGTGTTCCTCCTTCTATTTTACTATCTATGACTAGTATTGGATTTGGTATTGATTCTGCGTGTGCCCCTGTAACGAGTAGTGGCGACGCTACGGTTGCAGCCAAAAATGCGCTAAGGGATGCCATGGCCCGGAGTGCTGTTCGCTTGCCTACTGCAGATTCTTCGCGAGAAAATCTATCTATTCACCTCAAGATCGGCGTACCACCGCGGAAAAATACGGGAAAGCCCATGTTTGTCGACACTTCGGAACTATTGTCTCTCTTGCCTCCATCTGTTCAAGTGGCTCCGATCGAGTTGGTAGTCGGGGGCCTCATGATTGACCAACTTCAGCAGGGGCAACTGGAAGCTATGGCTGAACAGCCACTTCCCACCATTTGTACAGCAGTGGCTTGTGTCACAATCCAACAATCGGTTTTCTCAAATGAGCAAAATGAAGCAGCAGCTGCAAGGGCGTCAGCGTCAACGTCCTTGAACCACAACAAACATGCTTCGGGACAACAGCAGCCGCAGTCAATGCACACAGTACGCTCGCCTACTTTTCCAACCCGGACACCATTTAGCTCCCCGAATCTTGGAGCGATGAATCACGAGCCACCAAGTTTTGTTCATGTCCCGCATCGCACCAAGTCGATGGAAATGTTGGCTATGGTCAGTGGGGAGATTCGCGAACGTCAATTGATGAACAATCAAAATAACCGTTCGTCCGCCATGGCTGCGATACAGCAGCAAGCGGCAGAATTTCACGGCGTGTTGTCGCCTGCATCGCAAGCTTTGGCCATGCTATCCAACACAGAGGTACCGTCTTTTCCCCGGCAAGAACAGCAGATGCAGCAAGGTGCCGATGCCAGTGTTTCTAGCAACGGAAGTGGTAATGCCAACAATAGCGCCTACAGTTACAAAAAGCTGGCTCCTGGCATGACTCCGAAAAACAACAAACGTCTTTTTGTCAAGCATCATTACCGCGATTATTCGCTGGAAGCTCCGCTGCCCGATGAGCAATACTTGGTACGGTCCGAGGGTTCCAGAAATCGTACACCTAATGCAGCATTCCCCCTGAAACTTCATGAAACCCTTACGCAGATTGAGCAGGATGGCTATGACCACATTGTTGGGTGGTTGCCACATGGAAGATCGGTACGTTTGCGAATGACTTGTCGTCAAAACTTTAATTGCAGATTCAGCTATACTTTGTTTCTTACACACTTCTTACTTGTAACAGTTCAAAATTCACAAGCAGGCGGAATTTGTGTCTGTGGTTCTGCCAAAGTACTTTGTCATGACTAAGAAAAGTTCCTTTTTGCGACAACTGAATCTGTACAACTTCAATCGTTTGACAGGCGAGGATTCCGGGAGCTATTACCACGAAAAGTTCCTGCGTGGCCTCAAGTTTTTATGCCGCCGAATGACTCGCCAGAAAGTCAATGGTAATGGAATCCGTGCCGCTGGTAATCCAGACGACGAACCTGTTCTATCAAGATATCCGACATGTCCACCGCCTCGTGGTGGGAATAGTCGCAGTAGTAGCGTCGCTGAAGACACCGCAGCTGACGCCAATTCGCAGGCTCGCTTTGTGGATGTGGCACCTCGCCCGCTTCACTCAGCTTCCTCTCACGGTGACAAAGATTCCACGCTTGTTACGGACGAGAATGCCAGCCATGGGAGTAACGGCAGCGGAAGAGCTGCCTCGAACAGAACAAGACAAAGCAAGGCGGCTCGACCCGATCCGAGCGGTGCAACTTCATCGACGGTTTCTCAAGCGAGTTTTCCTCTCAAGCTGCAACGAATCTTGGATCAGGCGGAAGCGACTGGAAAGAAGGATATTATCTCGTGGCAAGGGCATGGACGAGCTTTTCTGGTACATGATTCGGATCGCTTCGTTAACGAAGTTGTGTCGAAATACTTTAGTCAGACAAAGTATTCAAGTTTTCAACGGCAGCTCCACATGTACAATTTCAAACGCATAACAGGCCTGGGGAGAGATAAAGGGGCATACCATCATCCTTTGTTTCAACGAGGAAAGCCAGAGCTGTGTCTCACAATGTCGCGTACAAGAGTGAACGGGAAAGGATGCAGAAGACCAGGGGACCCCGATACGGAACCTGATTTGTATTTGTTAGAGCCTGCCCCAGAAGTTCCCCGAGGCAGTGTTGTTGAAATTCCTATGGATGGACCTCTGGGTCTTCAGGTCAATAGCGACGAGGACATGGATACACAGGAATAGGGGTTTTCGTTGATCGCCAGTGACAAAAGATTTGTAATTGTAGAGAGTACATAATCAACGAAATCAGTTGAAGAAGATTTTTTTTTTAAATAATATCATTGTATTGTACTGAGTACTTTTTTTGCGACACGCGGGCTGCTGTCAAGAGACAGGAACGTCTGTCGACAACAAGGACACTGTTGATTAACGGAAGCTTCAGGTAGCATCCAAGATAGAATACATGTTTCGTGAAAGGTGTGTATGCAATTTGGGTTTGAGCTGTACGCCACCTTCTCATTAACCTTATATCCTTCCAAACAGATTGGACAGCGATCGCACAATACTCGTCTTGGCCGGTCGGTGTCATCATTGTTCGGCATCCCTGGTAAAGGAATTATCCATGCCTTTGTATTTAGTTCGACGTCTTCTTGGTAGTTTCTACTAGTATTCTGCTGAATCTCGCACTCATTTTCTGGTGAAAGTCGCTAGTAGTGGTAGAGGATGGAGTTGAGTTACATTGTGAGTTGCTGATTTGGGACACAGAACATTCAATCCGACATCCACTGCAGAAATCTTACCACGTGGTATTTTTTCAACATTAAACCCAGAGAAAGCAGTTGAAAGCCCCGAGAATGTCTTCGTTGCTCAGCTGTTTCCTCTACAGTCTCTTGCCTTATCGGATAGCATATCAAAGTAATTCCTGAAAGGATGATGAGAATCATCAAGCCTAAACCAAAAGAAATTATTATACTAAACAAAGCTGCGAAACTTTCTCTCTGTCTCTGGCTACAGTCATGCGTCTTTGATAAAGTAACCAGAAGATGAGCACAATAGGTCAGCTCGCTCTGGGTCAGATTTCCATCGTAGTTTGCCAAGAATTCGCCCACTTGCTCTGCCGAAAGCTGATCCGTGTCACCTGATACATTCTGTATAAGGTTTAACAAGACATAGACTACAATCGTCCCAATAGCCGATATCAGAGATGATGGCGGACAAACGGTTCCTTCGTGATGATTGTTGATGAGAGCCCCCCAAGAATCTACCCCGCCCGCCGTTGGTGAGACCATCATAATGAAAAGTTGTTTTGGTACGTTGCCGTGAAAAAAAGTCTTTGATGGTATCTACGACTACGACGTAGTACAACGTCCTCCTATCGATGCTTGGTAATGATTGGGGGTATTGCAAAAGCTGTTGCTCAGCTTCTCAAGCACTGGCTAGTCTACTACTAGCTAGTAGAGTAGCTTGAGAGAACAGTGTTGGACGAGATGATGTGGAAGACCAGACCAAAAGAAAAGATATTTCGTGCTTGTAGAACATATCCCGAAGCCATAATTAACAGAGGTTGTCGCATACTGGAACAAGAGTTGAAAGAGTGACTGTAGAGAGTTCAGTAGAGTTCTCGCCTAATTACCATCAATTTTGTTTGACGATTCTTTCGTGAAGCAATCCATTCACTATTGGACCGCGGTATTGTCACCTTCATTGTTATCAAACTAAAGTAGTACCAGGTACCAGTACTAAACAACGGCATCGTCCGTCCGATCCAGGGTAACACCTGCCATGTTCAAGCGAAGAGGAGACGAAATTGAAAAAACGATGATCCTCTTAAAGGGCTTGTTCTTCTTGCAAGCTGTTTTTCATTTCCTTCGATCTCTATGAATGCGAGTGTTGTGGTTTGTGTTCCGAATGGTTCGGCTCTGGCGATTCTGCTCACTTTCTAAGCGACCATTGCTCGAGCTATGAAACGAAACGCTACTATTATCATGTGGTGACACTATAAGTAGGCCTTAGTATCATGGCAATTTCGCTTTTCGAAGTAGTTTTGTCGGCAACAAGGGCAAAAATACTGCTTTCGACGCCTTGTGGAAAACCAATCCAACAAGCACTCCGAATGAAAAGCGTGCGAGCATTTTGGGTTGGAAGACCATGCTACAGCTTCTCCTATTTCATAATTGTCGAGACAAATGGCGCAACTTCCCGCGACGGTCCGTACGTTGCTGCCAGTGTACGATGATTGGCCTTCACTAGTATTGGATCGTTTCCATGAAGAGAATATGCTCCCCGTCCGTTTCACCAGGTTATGGCCAGCGACATTTCCACCCCCTGGTCTTGGTACGATCCAATTTGGAACCGTCAGCTTTTGGCCATCACCTAACGTAGTAGTCACGCGATCATCCACTGTGAGTGTCTAAAAGGGCGCAGATTGTTCGGGTTTTGGAATTGTATGACAGAAATCAGGCAACGTTAGATAGAGAGAATTGTAATAACAAAAAAGTTACAGTAGGTCCCTTGTTTGTCATCCCAATCACAGTATCGCATCCACCAGCATTCCAAATCGCAATGCATGCAAAATGCAAACAATAACAATAACAATAACAACAACAACAACATACCTTGGTAACATTGACAAAGTAAGATTTGAGTCGATCCCGTCGTCGCCGTATTCGGTATGCGGCATAATCCGATTCTCTCATTTGCTGTAATCGTCGACTACGAATACAGGACATGATGTACAGAAAAATGGGAATAACAAATCCAAACAGCACGGACAGCATCCAAGGAATGACAGCGGCCCAATGATACGCCATGGTCATCGTCGTCCGTACATCACTACCACTACCACCACCACCACCACCACCACCACCGGTAGTACCACCACCAAAACTGTGTTGATGAGCTCGTTGCATTAGAACTACCATCAAAATTTCTTCCAGAGTTGCATTGGGATTTCGGAGTACCGTTAGTAGATTGATCACTTCCATTTTTTCTTGAAGATTGCTGTTGGCAGCATCAAAATGATTATCTCCGCCACCACCACCACCACCACCACCATTACCAAATCCAAGAACTGCCGTGGGGGCATCATCTTCTGCTTCTGTGGTTGTATCATAATTCCACGCTGATGAAATAACAACATAAATGGATGCCAAAGGTGTCAAGCTCAAGAATAATAACGACAAGGAAATGAATCGCAAGGAATTCACGTTGACTCTTCGTGTCCACTCCAACATGTTAATCCGATGTTGTTGTTGTTGTTGACGTTGATGATGATGGTAAAAAGAACTCAACGAATCTGCGACTAAAATTCATGAGTGTACAGTACCGTAGTTGGTTTATATTATTTTTTCTTTGCCAATAAATAATGTTGATGAAAAAATAAATGGAGGAAATTAACAACTACAAGCAACAACAACAATAATAATAAGCAACAACCTCTTTTTCTGCCCCCCCCCCACAAAAAAAGAAGAAATTGTTTGTCGTTTTTTGTTTGTGATTGGGTGTCCTCTCTGTTGACTGTTGTTGTTTACTGGAAACTGGAACCGCTCCAGCTTTGATATCACTACTCTAGATGCTGATCAATGCTGTAAACCGCGTAGGAATGGGATGTATTGTATATAATATATCTAGTAGATTATAACGAATCACTTCTTATTATGATAATAATATTATTATTGTTTCATTGAAGCTCTACTAGTCTAGTCTACTATTCCACGTTTTGTTTGTGCAAGTGTCTCTGCAGTTGTGCTGTTTATTAATAATAAAACGGGGAAAAGTGGTGTCCGATATGATACGATACCGATGATTGGAACGAAATACATCAGGGTTAAAGTTAAATGGAATTCATTGTGAATCTTTTTCTTCCATTGCATTGGCAGAAATAAATAAATAATGGAATCTCTCACTCAAGACTCAAGCACGGTCATGATAAAAAATACTGAGTACCTGGTAATAATGATAATCAATCACCATCCATTACAAACACAACAACAGCCATCATAAAGACGTAGACTAGACTACTTAAGAGTACTGTATTCACTAATAATAACCCTCCTTTCGTCCACAAACATTAACAACCACAACCATAACAACCGCAACAAGAAGCAAATCACAGTAGTACAGCAACTTTCTTGATGACTGATCCAGAGCATGACAACCGAGATGCACAACAACAGCAGCAACAACAACGACAACATTATTTACATCCAGAACAGCAGGGTTTGTTGTCCTCTCGAGGATCGGTATCCTTGGATGATCAAGTTGTTTATGATTCCGTTGACATTTTATTTTTGGACGAAATCGATGACGATGATGATGACGATGATGATGACAAAAATAAAAATAAAAATAATAAATCGGAGAATGGCATCAACAATGACGACGACGACGATGACGCTGGAGACACGAGCAGTGATGAATCAAAGCAATTGACAATATGGGAGATTATTTGTATCTTATCCACTGCCTTTAGCTACGGATGCATCTTGACGACACTCTTTCTTATTACTCTGCCGGTTGAATGCGAACGGATAGAATCGCAACACCTCGGTTGGGCCAAGAGCGTGGCACTGGGCAATTTTGTTGCCATTGCCGGAGTTACGCAACTCATCAGTCCCATCGTGGGACGACTGTCCGATACCTTTCAACCGCCACCACCACATGATTTGGGACAGCGATTACCATTTTTGGTATTGGGATCTGTCTTGACGGTGTTTGGACTGTTGGGACAGATGATGGCATCGTACCGGTCCTTTTGGTTGCGGTACAGTTTTGCCTTTTTTGCCCACATGATTGGACTGAATATCATGTACGCCATGATGTTGGCCATTATTCCCGATCAAGTACCACACAAACAAACCGGATTAGCAAATGGAATACTGGCGGGACTTTTGGTAACAGGATCTCTCTTTGGATTTGGACTGTTCCACGGATTTCTGAGGGACAACATTCAGGACATGTACGGACTTTACACCTGTATTGTCATTTGTTCCACAATTCTTACTGGACTATACGGACACGATCGAGATGTCGATACAGCGTTGGTACGAATGAATATAAGGCGACTATCCGCGTCGTTTTCTAACAATCATAATGATGGTCAGAATCAAAATAAGCATCATCATCATCATCACGATGATGATGATCATCATCATCACGATCGAGAAAATTCTACGCGGCGTCAACGAATGCTGCGCAAATTCAAGAAACGATTGAGAAAAGTCAGATCACGCGCAAACCGGGTGACACAGACCGTCGTGGTGACACCCACCGTTATTTTGAGGTGCATGCTGGTGGATACCTTCCAAGATATGAACTGCCAGAGCTTTTGGCAATCCTATACCATTGATATGGAAAAGCATCACGACTTCTTTTGGGTGACAGTATCACGCTTATTTTATTACTGCGGCATGTCAGTGCAAACCTTTTTCATGTACTTTTTGAAAGATATCATTCAATTAAAGAACGATCCAGAAGGAGCCACGGCAACGCTTTCCATTATTGGACAAATTGCCGGCGCCTGTACATGTCTGCCCGTCGGTATTGCTTCCGACAGATTCTTTCATGGCAAACGAAAACCTTTTGTGTACTTGGCTTGCTTCTTGTTGGCCACTACCACCTTTACGACAATTTTTGCCCGAACGATGCACGACATGGTTATCGTCATGATTGTACTGGGTGGTGCCAATGGGATCTATCTTACCATGGACACCAGTTTGGCTGTGGATACTTTACCAAAAGATTTTGACGAGACAAACGGCAGTGCACAACTACTGGGAATATGGGGTGTTGCCGCTTTCCTCGGGAGCGCTTTAGGGCCCATGATTGGAGGGCCTGTCTTGTACTACGTCGGAAGCCAGCCAACAGCAAATATTACAGATGCTGTTCTGAATTACGACGATGATATCACTGAACATGATAGTAAGCAAGGGTATTCTATCAAGGGCTATGCAGTACTCTTATCGTTGTCCTCGGTAAGTCTTTTTCGCAGCGTCGATGTCTCTGTGGATTTGTCCATGTTTGCTTATACAGGCTAACCGCGACAATTGTTTCTGCTATACTACAGCTCTACTTTTTCTTAAGTAGCCTGTCTTTGAACTTTGTGCGCGATTCAAGGTAACGCCCATAACAAGCAGTATCGTCATAAACACGTGATAGAGGCACAGCAAACGATTGCCAAGCTCAGCTTGATGGCTTGGTCGATCTGCTCATTCAGGAAAGCTGCAACCATGGCTGCGTGACTTGCCTTCTTCTACTGTAGGAGGAAACTTTCCGCAACAGATGATGTGTCATCTCCAAACAAGCGAAAGGCGAGCACAACGGGTGGAGAAATACTCGCGAAACAAGCTTCTTTCGTTCCGCATAAGTCACTTCAAGCATATAGATTCAAAATTTTAGTTTACTTTACCAGTAGCTCACAAATAAAAATTCGTCTGGTTCTCACGTACTGTTTCTGTTATCCGACATTGGGTACTAGTAATTCTAGGATAGACGGGGTTTGATTCCCTTGCATCGTAAGGTTATGCATAGTGCTAGTAGTAGCAACCATATGCTGCATGCTATCATAGCATGGCCCGGCTACTTGTAAACAACAGAACTACATCACAAAGCGCGAGCTCAGATGGCATCGTAGTAATTTTGCATTTGCTCTGCTTGTGGGCCTGTACCGAGCACAGCAATGAATTCCTCCAGGGCAGCCTTGATTACGGCAACTCCCGACTTCTGCAGTGCTAGTTGTGCCAAGATTTGCTCATGGCATCGTTTGGAACCAACACAGCAAAACCCCGCTAGAGCCCCGAGGCGGTAGAAGATATCACCGCCGCCGCGAAGCTTAGCTTCCAGTGCGGCCAGCTGCACAGCTTCTTCTGCATTTGACAATTCGTCTTCCACGTCCGATTTCCAAAATTTGAATTCTGCCATGCGAGCTTTTTGATCGTATGCCAACAAGAGTTCCACCAATCGATCGCTCTTGTCTTTGTCGAGAAATTTAGCAAGTAGACGCTCTCTAGCGTCGCAAGGAGAATCATCGGTCAAGTGTCGTGTAAGGGCATACAGAATTCGAATTGTCTGGTTTTCAATCATGAGCAGCCATTCCTTCTTGGTCTTTTGCAGCGAGCTGTTGGGTTTCTTCTTAGCGCCATTCTCGTCATTAGATTCTCTTTTTTCTGCCCAACTCATGACGGCAGGTGTAGGGATCTGTCGACCCATATACAGAGGAAAGAGAAGTTTCAGCCCGCCAGCTTCGGCTACCAAATGCTCACAGGCCTTCTTGTAGACTGGGTCGGAACCTGAAAAATCCAACAGCTTTATCCCCACACCTCCGGCGTGAACCCTTTCCTTCAAACACCGCAAGACCAATTCAATGCCTTGAGCGTCTAAGAAAGCTTGAACATTGCCGGGTGAAAAGGTCAAGGCCGCTTCAATCGCAATGCAGGCATTTTCTAAAGCTTCCACTTCGGTTTCGTTGGCAGGTTGTTTCTTGCGGAAGGGCGCCATACCATACAAGAGCAGAATTTCCATTCCATCAATTGGTTCTTCTTTAGCTGCTCTCTTCTTCTCCTTGTCATTGTCGTCATCGGCTGCATCAAAGACAGATTTGTAGGGTGCTAGCTTGGTCCAATCGGGATGAATCTTGTGGACCTCTTCTCGCTGCACCAAAAAGGCAAGCAACTCCAGACTTCGATCCTTGCTGCTGGTTGCATTGCTAATTTGTTCAAACAACCAAGATAGAAACGGCGTGTCTTGCACAATTTTGACTGCCACCGATCCGCCATCGTGCACGAGGGTAATTATTTGATCATCGTCTTCTACAGTAGTGTCGTGGTTATTCTGGACTAGGAGATCCAGTTCCAACAAATTTTCTATCAACGACAAGACATCGTCAACCCCTTTTCCAATACCCTCATCTTCCGATGCATCCTGTTGCTGTTGTTGTCGTTGTAGGCGTGCGAGATTGGCAACAATCAGTTCCATCAAGTACTCCAGTATGGCCTGTCCTAACAAAATAATAGGTTTGTTACTGGGATGATGATTGGAATATTCCATGTTCAACAGGGAGGGATCCAACAGTTCTAGCAAGAGTGCCACGACGCTAGATACTACATCGGAATTCTCGTGCATGCAAAGTTGTGCAAAGGTTGTGGTCCAGATCAATTCTGGAGTGTCGTATTGTTTCGAGTTGACCAGAGGTGGATACAATTGAATCGGATCAGCGGCTAGGGGTTGCAGGGCTGTAATGGCATCGTACAGTGCGAGCTCGCTGTCCATATATTGTTCAGGATCGTCTGGATGTTCCGCACGGACCATTTGGTTCATTTCTTGGGCCTTTTTCAAATTCTTGATCCCCATTTGGACGCCCTTGTCCGACAACTCCAAAACTTTCGCATCTTTGGCCGCCTCTTCGGCCTCTGCTAGCAATGCCGATGCTATTGAAGGAATTTCTCGGACTTGGTTCCTATCTTCCGCAAACACAACCGATCGTTTGGCTCGTTTGGCCGACGGTCGATCGACCCGTGTGGTGAGCTTGTGTTTGCTACCCGAAAGGATTTGAGACTTTTTCAATTGGTACTGGTCGAGGTGATATCCTGTCCCTCGTTCCTTTGTCGTGCCAAAATAGTAACCAGGTTTGGACCCTTGCCAGGTTTTTGCGGGAATAAAGGCGACCAGTTCCGAGCTATCCCGTCCAGCAGCAGTAGCAGCACTCATTTTTGATGTTGCGAGTACGTATAGTAGATGGTTGGTAATGTTGTGAATGCGTGATCTTCAAACAAAATGTCTGGCACCAATGAAGTAGCGTTCCAATAGTACGATTGAAGATGAAGTTTACGCCGCCGTTACCTGTCCTACTATTATTGTATGCTGTTGATTGTTTTTCTACTTCGTTAACTTGCGTGTAGATGTATGTGCGTTATGTGGTTGGATGTTGGATGGATAACTGTATGTACGATGAACGATGAGGGCTGATGAGATTATTATTTTTTATTATTTCAAACCTTCTCGTGTTACGGTTGTTAGAGGTTTTAGTATCTTTGATTAGCCCTCCTGTCCTTCGTCCGTCATGTTGGTCGCACATTTCGACACGTTTTTAAAACGAAGCTTCAAATTTTTGACGAAACGAAACAACATGCCTACAAAAATACAGAGCTAGACTACAGTACTTATTAGTTTGATCGTTTGATCAACAACACGTGGTCAAGTCGTAGTAATCTGTTTTACTAGTTGATGTATGCCCTGAAGCTCTGTTCTCGACGAGAAATCAGTTGATTGACCACCATACCGTAGTGCTATCATCTCTCAGATTCGCAGCACAATGAGAAAGTCTCGATCATATGTTTGTGTCCCAATACGAATATTCAGGCTTGTAGTCGTTCTGACTCTACTACTCTGGCATATCCCATTTACAAGAGCCGCCAGTAAATCTCTTTACGATGTATTGGGTGTGCCCAAGGGCTGTAATGACAAAGAGTTAAAAAAAGGTTACCGAAAAATGTGCTTAAAGCACCATCCCGACAAACCCACGGGCAGCGAAGAAAAGTTTAAGGAAATTTCCAAAGCCTACGATATTTTGTCCGACAAGAAAAAACGACAAGCCTACGACAATTACGGAGATGCCGTCATTAATGAACACGGAGAAATGCCACAACACCACCACCAACAAGCGGGAGGATTTCCAACCGGAACCAGTAGTTTCTTTTCTTCGTTCGGGGGAAGTCCGCCTCCGCATGGTGCTGGAGGACCAGCTGGAGGCATGCCAGGATTTTCCAGTTTCAATTTTGGAGGATTGAATGCCGAAAACCTTTTTGGAAGTTCAACGTCACGAACTTCTGGAATGGACGGAGGATTGAACATCGATCTGTCCGACCTGTTACGGCAAATGGGTGCTGGACAAGGTCCATTCGATACTCGTACTCAAGCCCAACAAGCAGCAGGTGGTGGCAATCCGTTTGGTGGACAATCATCACAATACACAAGTAGCCCTCCTGCAGCCAAAGCATATACCAGAGACTGCTACTGTACATTGGAGGAGTTAGCAACTGGAACTACCAAAAAGATGAAGGTGAAGTTTGGAAAATATTCCAAAGTCTACACGATTCAACTGCAAAAAGGATGGAAGGCGGGGACCAAAGTCAAATTTAACTCCTCCAAAGATGGTCGATTTGGAGCCATGACCTTTGTCATTCAAGAAAAGAAACACCCTTTGTTGGAACGACGAGGAGATGATCTCGTCTATCGTCACGACTTGAAGAAGAGTCTTCATCAGGTTCCAAATAATAATAGCGATAATACAAAAACGGCAGCTGGCATTGTCAAATTGGAGCTGGTTCTACCGGACGGAGAAGTATGGACCCGAACCTTGGCCAAATCGTCGTCCTTTCTTCGACAAGGACAGACTTTAACCATCACAGGCAAGGGAATGCCCATCAAAGGAGGACCAGAACGTGGCAATCTGATTATTGAATTCTTTGATTCGTCTTCGTCGAGACGTAGCAACACAGCGAGTAATTCCGCAAAGGCCAAACAGCAACAACCTTCATGACACGATGATGATGAATGAAGATAGAACCAAATGGAGCACCACCACCACCAAATTTTGGAAATCAACAAGACGAGCAAAACGGACTTGCCTGTTTTGAACAAACGAAGGGCTTATCGACACATCACCATCGTTCTGTGTGGCAGTTCGAGGAGAGACACACCAAAAGATTTACAAGGGTGGTCCCAGAAAGGAAGCTATATAATTTTCTACAATAGACAGCCTCTGTTTGACGGTACAACACACTCATGACAGATCCCCAATCGCTTAGCTCAGACACTGCATGCGGGGGGATCAAAATGTAAATTTTGGTACTATATGATTTGAGGAATCCGTTCAATGCGCGTTGTGTAAGAATAATTCATTGTTCGTGCGCAGGCTACGCTCCCATGTATGTTTTATTCTTTATTCGATTAGAATACAACTGTATCCAGCATGGTTCCGAGACATTGAATGATATTGGCACTCATGAGATCAGCCACGCTAGCTTCCAAGTGCTTTTTGGGATCCACCTTTCCGACATTGTCGACCAAGACCTGTTCGAGTGATTTCCCTTCCTCTTGTTGGACACGTTCGTTATAATCCGTGGATAGCTTTAGCATTCTGTCAACCACATCTTCCGTCTTTTTCTGGTGTTCTTCAAAGCGATCAACGGTCAATCCATTGGTCCAGTTTCGTTTGTGCAAGTTCATCAACATTTGTTCTTCCAGTTCATTCTTTCGGTAATCAATGACAATAGAGTAGTAGTGACGATTGAGTCCATGAATCAATGCTTGGATGCTAGGCTTCTGCAAATGTCCAATATGAGACGTGGTCTGACGAGGCTCTTGTCCCAGCATCATCAATTGCGGATTGATCAGACGAAAGCAGTCAATGACAACCTTTCCCTTGACGGACTGAATGGGATCTACCACTAACGCCACCGCGCGGGAATTAAGTGCTTCGAAAGAAGATTGTGTGTTGATGTCGGTACTGCTCAGCCAGCAGCCAAAACCAGGATGCGAATGGTACCATCCCACCACCATTTCGGGTCGTCCCGTTTGTTTCAACATGTCCAACATGCGCGTTTGGAAGACATCATCGACGGATTCGACACTGACCGAAGTACCGGATTGGGGCATAGCAAAGACATCGACGCAGTTGATGGTATAGTCATCAACGAACTGACCCAGCATGAGACCCATCACTTCCATGGGCACACCGGCCCGTCCGTGCTTGAGCATCTTCAGTAGGGCCAAGGAAGAGACGTGGACCTTCTCGGCACAATCGGGGCTGGGAGAATCTCCGCCAGCACCACCCATGCCACCACCTCCGGGCATGCCGCGCATTAATTGTTGTAGTCGTTCCATGATTTGTTTTTGTCTGTTGCTTGTTGTTGTCAGTTACTTGTTGCGCGATGCTACTACTACTTTGTGATCTGTTACTTGCTTCTATTTTAATGATTATATTTTTAAAAGATCGACTGTATCACCTATCATCTATCACTACTATCCTCCACTGGTGTTTTTTAAAAAGCAAACGATGCTCGACGAAGCGAAAGGAAGGGGCATAGGAATATGTGCGTCCAAGGTCTACTTCTACTTCAGATAAGGCTAAGGGACGTTTGATTGTGTCCAAAAAATGAAGTACTACTACTACTAGTAGGTCTACTAGTAATCGAGTAGGGAGTTGACTACTAGCCTAGTAGTGACGAAGTAAAATAGGCGCTCAACAGAAAGCGCGTTAATAGAAGCTCGAGCTTGCTGGCAAGAAAAGTTAGGGAGTGAACAAGAGCCTTGTCGCTGCCGCGCCAACAAAATGGGATTCATTTGGTACTTGCGGTTTTTGGCTTGGAATCATCCTACGAGATGTCAGCTTTTCAAACAGTAGCTGGAATTCTCATCAGGGAAACTCTTCGGTAAACAACTACTGTAAAATTTAAATGATGTCACTATCTTCTTTGTAGATCGTGACTTACATTATTATTATTTTGTTCTCATTCTTGACTGCATCATCACCTTCGTTATTATTACGTTGTGCTTCCACCGAACATCTACAGTAGTAGTTCTGGTAGTCTAGCTACCAGGTAGCTAGTACTAGTAGTAGCTCCTCGCTACTAGCAAGCTACCTGGTAGTACTACCAGGTACTACTAGTAGTAGTACAAAGTAATCCGCGGAATGAATCTTGGAAGCAATCACGACTGACGCATTCTTTTTTCTCTCATCGAATGAAAACAAGCAGGCTAAATCACTAATAACGATAACGATAGTATTAGAAAAATACAGGTATCGCCGATCTATCCAATCAATCCTTCATTGAAATTTTTAGGTGAAGCCCAAAAGAAAGCTCTCAAATACCACGGGGACCATGCGACTGATGGGGTCTTTGTCGCTTTGGCAGACGTCGTGCTTGCTGAGTCTCTTACTGGCACCGTCATCACAAGCATTTCTCCCTGATCGACTGCAAGCTACATCCACAACAGCAGTCCTTTCCTATCATCACAAATTGCCTCTTTCTCAGTTGAGAAATTCGGTCAAAATTCAAGAAGACTGTGAATGTGCTAACCCAGAAGATGGCACCACTAGAGCAGCTGCACCACAATCATTGGTAGATAAAAACGGCTCGGCTGAATTGTTCCGGTCAGCCGTCTTGACCGATGTAGATGGAAAATTAATTCGTCTCGGTAATAAAATGGGGAAAAAGAAATCCGTGGTTATCTTCCTGAGACATTTGGGATGACCCTACTGCTGGAGCTACGCCAAAGATTGGTGTAAGCTTCAGCGAAAGATCAAGAGAAATGGGGCCGTTGGGCCCCTATTTATCTCGATTGGTGATCAGGCCAAACTCAAAAAGTTTTTGGAATTGAATCCACGGATACCCAAAGATCAAGCCTTTGTAGATGACTATTCCTTTCGAGCTTATGAATCGGTGGGGTTGAAGAATATGGAACTGGGTCAGGATATGCCCTCCGATTTAAAATTGTCAACGCCCAAATTGGGAGGACTCCGAGGTTGGTGGAAATACATCACCAATGTGATGGAGTTAAGTCCAGTAGAACCAGGATCAAAGGAATTTCCAGAAGGAGTTAAGCGATTAGGAGGGACTTTTGTGATCGATGGTGATGATGTTATATACCAGTGGAATGACCGCATTCCTGGTGATAATCCTGACCTAGATGACGTGATGCAGTATATCATGGGTGACGACAACTAGACGAGGTGCGATCACAACACAATTACTGTCCGCCCGTTCTCTACAACAGGGCAGGTGATTATGTTCAAAATCAGCACACCAGCTTGCAGATATTTTCATCTTTATGAATGACATTTGCCATGTCCGGTCTCTTTTGATCGCATGATAAATTGATAGATAAAGTTGGAGAAGATTGCAGCTGGTTGCTGCATACCAAAGCTAAAGCAGAAGCAAAATCTAGGCATTGTATTTATTTGCTTCATCTGTGCTAAGAGACACAATGTCCTGAAGCTTGTCTTATTAGCAGACTGTATCAATGGGAATATGCAATGTTTCTTGTACCAGCCAATATCATACCTTGGCTTGGTTTGCCGATTGAACCTGTTTTTTTTCTGTTTGTGATAAAGAGCATCCAAGAAGTTATGGCTTTATTTGCTTCATCTGTGCTAAGAGACACGATGTCCTGAAGCTCGTCTTATTAGCAGACTGTATTAATGGGAATATGCAATTTTACCAGCCAATATCATACCTTGGCTTGGTTTGCCGATTGAACCTGCTTTTTTTCTGTTTGTGATAAAGAGCATCCAAAAAGTTATGGCTTTATTTGCTTCATCTGTGCTAAGAGACAAGTTGTCCCGAAGCTCGTCTTCTTAGCAGACTGTATTAATGGGAATATGCAATGTTTCTTGTACCAGCCAATATCATACCTTGGCTTGGTTTGCCAATTGAACCTGTTTTTTTTCTGTTTGTGATAAAGACCATCCAAGAACTTATGGCTGTGTCCAATTGTAGTACATTTGAAACGTTTGTGTCAAAAAATCACCAAAGGTCATTCCATTTTCCGTCCACCGCTTGTCCAAAGGAGGCACCCGTTTACTCTGTTGATCAGAATGACACACCATTTCCTTGGTAGCACCCTTGGGAGTCCAGAGTTGAAATTGTGGCGGTGTATCCACAAAGGCGGCCAAACTAATGCGGGCCACATTCGGTGTTTTCGCAGCGCGGACCCAGTGAGGTGTTGCACACACAACACCACCACTCAAAATTTGGGTGCACTCTCCCAATTGAATGGCCATACAATCCGATGGGATTACAACGCGATGAATCTCGTCCTGTCGATCGGCCACGTACAATCCAGCTTGGTCATCGGGGCAGTTATCCAGGAGTTGACCTGTCGTGTGATCCAAATAAAAGTCCCCAGCCAATGCTGTGAGAAACCCAGAGTCATTATGCCAACCAATCCAAGATTCCGATCTTTCGTCATCTTCGTTTCCATCATCAGATTCGATTTTTGTGTGTGGATAATAGTACAAGAGTCGTCCCTTGACCTTTTCCGTATCCTTCATGGCATGATACAGCGTATTAGGTTGGTAAGATGTAACCCTGGCTTGAAGGTAGGCATCCAAATGACGAGCCAAATCTACAGTCACACCCTTCAACAGCATCCCCAGTTCTTTTGCGGAATTTTCAAAGTCTGGTACTTTGTCTTCCGTCGGCCATACGTTGCAGGGATACGATAAAGGATACTTGGCACGATCCTCGGCAGATCCTGGCGTGTCGGTACACGGATTGAAATAAAAAGATCCCTTGGCTGTATCGGGAGATCCATTTCCCAATTTTTCTTTCCCTAGGGACCATCCTGCATTGTATAAGGAATCAGGATCGGTCAATTCCGTTTCCAAATACTCTTCGGGTAGTGCCTGCAGCGTGTGAGCCTTCAACAAGCATTGGGACTTTGTTTTGACAAAATTGGGAACGTTGCGGACTGCTATGATACCCGTCCCGTTCGGACCAAAAGCCTGTTCAAAGATGGCTTGTATGTCCTTGTTTTGGTCCTTTTGGAGGTCTGCGTAGTCCACAATCAATACTTGCTGGGTCATCGTGTTGTAATTGTGTTGGAACGAGTAGACTAGTTTTTGTGAGATTGCAACGAGCCATCCAGAGCAGGAAACATCGGAAGAGAGAAATTGGTGTTTTGCGTTGAAGAGTAAATGTGCGTCACTTTAAAAAGGTGTTCTTGATGAGCAAATATGCGTACTAATATCATTTTTTGTAGAGGCTTGGCATGCGCATAGCCGTTTGAAAATTCTCAGAAAAACGAAAGTACTCCGGTGTAGTACTACTACAACTAGTACTCCTCGAGTACTACACTACAGTACTAGCTATCAGCATCACACTCATCTCAGCAGATATAACAAAGCATCAACAAAGAGACACGATTTTCTTGTCTACAGAGTGACTGCAAACTGCAAACTAACAATTACGGTATAATTTTCTCTGCTGTAAACACCACCAGTTAGCTAGCAAGACATTCCAGCATGGCAGAGAACGGCGGTTACCAGAAGACCACCAGCGAAGAGGAAGCACGAAAGGCCATTCAGTCTGAGTGCGAAGATGACTCTTTCAAAGATGCTGTGGAGGAAGATCAGGACGAAGGCATTCCTGGCACTTTCAAAGTCAAAAAGGAAGAACTTGCCATTATTCGTGCGGAGCTGGCCTGCGAATTTCCTGAGGACTACAATTACTTGAGCGATGCTTATATTCTAAGTGTGGCGTCCAAACCTTACAGTAAAGACCCCACGATCCGTCGACCGCTGGAGTATTCCCAAGAAAAGTTGACCCACGTCATGCAGTGGCGTGCCGAAGAGGGGGCACCAGAAATGGAAGAACTGGTAGAGCTGGCCAACGGACCGGAGTCGGCACCTGCAGCTGTAGAAAACCCGGAACGTCTCACCAAAGCCAAGGCATTGGCAAATTCCCTCAACAACGGATCGCTGTATTGGCACGGATTGACCAAGGAAGGGAGGCCCATTCTGTGGGTGCGCACCAGCCGCAAACCTTGGTATCCGGATGTCGACGCCGAAGTCAATGCGCTTATGCTTTTGGCAGATGCGGGGGTTCGTTGCATGCCCGGCAATGTGACAGACTTTGTCTGCATTTCGGAATCCTCCTATCCTCCGCCACCAAATCCTACCTTTATGATAAAGATGCTCAAGGCTTTGGTTCGTGGTTATCCCGATCGCTTGAGCATGCTCATGAATGCTCCTGTTTCCAGTATTGTCCAATTCGTTATGAATCTCTTGTTGCCCTTGATGCCGGGACGTCTCGCTTCAAAAGTTTGCTTATTGGATATTGATCAAATGAAGGAAAAATTGAGCGACATTTTGTTGAACGGTGAAATGGATGTGCCAACCTTTTTTGGAGGTCCTTGCGATCACGATGCGCTCTACCCTGACGAAGGAAAATGTCCAAACCGCGGTCAAGGGACGCTCAAGTTTGATTACTTTGGTATGGTCGAACGTTTGAAGAAGGAAAAGGATGATTATGAAAGGACACATCCTGCCGTGGCACCAGAATGCTTGGTGGACGAATAAATTCTTGCAGGTTTATGATTGCAAGTTACATCTGTGGATGAAAAGCAAATACAGTGCAGATCCCAAAACGAAATGAAACAAAAGTAGTTTGAAATAAAGATTTGAGAAACCGTACATAATATTATTATTAGCAAGCGCATATTATTGACGCAAATACACTTAAGGCAATGCAGTAGGTTGCTTAAATGAATTGAGATGTTTGACGGTGCTATTGCAGTATCTATGAATTACAGGATAGAGAGAACGATAACAAGTCTAAGCTACAGCATTTTAGTATGAGGATTACTCTGCAATAATATAATATATATTTCATGTAAAAGATCCAAACGGGGAATTGGCTGCAAATTTATAATTTTGAAACCAAGTTTATCTGTGCCAAGGATTCAGTAGTATTGCATCGGATGCTCATACCGCTTCATTGGTAGACCCATCGGGGTGAAGCCGTTGTTACTGCCAGGTGAAGCAGGCGACATGTCCATGTCAGCATACATTCTCATTCTGGCCGCGAGGCTGATATTTTGTTCCAGAGTCCTCCTTGTGGTAAACGTTGAAAGTGAAAGATTTTGGTCAAAACCAGAGAACGGAGAAAATCTCGCAAAATGCCCCGAAACGGGGGTTGAGCAACATGCCATCGTTGGCTGCTTCCATGTTCTAAAGTTGTCCAAGGCGATTTGCTTCCCATGTCTGGTACTCATTTTCTGGTCGAGGCGCTCCTGTTTGCGTCTGTGTGCCTTGGCCGAGGTGCTGCTCTTGTATCTTCCCGACAAAGCATCTCGGAACGTTTGCGAAACCTTTTCGCGCGCCAGGTGATTGCCAACCTCAAAGTAGCGGCCATTCGACTTGTCCTGTTTCACAAAGCCACCGTCAGGGGACGATTCTCGCACTTTTGTCACAATATCAAAAATGATGTCAGACTTGGCCTGTGGCGAGTGGCGACAAACGAAGTAGGATAACATGAGCGAGTGATAGGGAATGCAGATAGCAGCATCCTTGGAACTTGGAACAAATACTCTGATACGCACCCTTTTCGAATCAGCAACTGAATACAAACCCAACATGGATTGGACGATGTCTGCGAGGCGTTTGTTACCGACGTGCAAGTAGCAGACTCGCCCACGGCCAATCAGAACATCATTTTTTCCTGGAGTGAACGCCTCTGGCAACCACTTTTGGTCGTCGACAAGAGACTTCGTCATACTTCGTTCGTTAGTTGTTGACATTATTGTGTTCCAAATTTGTGGGCTGTTGTTGATGTTTGTGCTTTTGTAAAAGCCTCTTCGACTTGGTCGTCGCCAAGATTGCTATCATCCCAGTATTCCCGTGAGGAAATCGCAGAGCAAGATGTTATGCCCCCTGCAAAAGAGTGGGATGCCACCAAAAAAGTGAATAAATTGAAATAAAACTGTATCTTGCGTGAGACCCAGTCAACAATAATCGTTAAGTCTTTCATGCACCACGAATGAGTCTCCGAAAAACTACTGTAACGCAAAGTAACAGTGCAACAGAAAGCCTAAGAGAGTTACACTGCTAGACCATGGCACAAATATGTTGCGGTGGCACACAGGCACGAGAGGTTCAGATCTTGACGGGAATCCTTGTGTTACAACAACCTTCTTGTACAAATAATAATAATACCTAATAGTACCACTACTGTGTACTGTAATAACAAGAATCGTAACAGTACGAAGTACTGAGCTTAGTACTAGTAGTAGCTACTACGAGTACCAGGCAGTAGCTGGAGCTGGTACTCTGGTAGTTCAAATGTATATTACCACCAGGTATTGTCGTGTGCACACGCCATGCATAATTTCCACGACATTTAATGGAATTAGAAAATGTACTTTTACCAGCCTAATACGCACTTCAGTGCATTATTATCAAATAAGAGTACCAGGAAGGTCCGCCAAACCCCTGAACCCCTACTTTTATCCCTAATAGACTATTAAACCAAGAGGTCCATAAAGCTTTAAATACTGACAAACAGCTTGAGTCATG
>Ga0210036_1001425_pt1 | contig 27021 bp, 17 predicted proteins | sample CryGeymeta201515_FD_185469 | JGI IMG/M metagenome (GOLD analysis project Ga0210036, IMG submission 185469) | Groundwater microbial communities from Crystal Geyser aquifers in Utah, USA - Crystal Geyser metaG 2015-15 (SPAdes) (version 2) | ecosystem: Environmental > Aquatic > Deep subsurface >...
CATAGAATAATTAGGAAGACTACCTCTCTAAATTTTTGAGGTAGATTCTCGTAGTACTTGATTTCTGTAGATCCTACATAATAGCTACCGTTGAAATGAGACTTGGGTCTCATTTTCAGACTAATACAGTAGTAGATCAAGGAAAAGGTTTTCGATAGCTGTGATCATTTTCGAGCGGGGGTGTCCCAGGCTTCCAGTGTTAACAAGCATTCAGGGCTCGACTACGTAGTACTACTGGTATCCAGCCAGTCCTTCTTTTTAACACTAGTACATGGCGCAACCATAAAATTGCGCAAAAATGACGAGGGTTCCACAGACTAAAAAGGAAAGTTTGTGACAAGGAGAGTCTGTGAGATAGGCGCACTGATATCCAGCAGAGTTGACACTAGTTCATCTTAGCGCTAGCCAGGATAGGGCGTCAAGTGCAGTTATGAATACGAGTAGACTAATTGTGTGTGGTTAATTCAGCCAGCCTCAACTCCCACTCCATAACCCTAGTGAGATATTAATGCGACTCTTCATGTGACGTTAAACAAGCAAAATTTGACTTCCCATTTGCTAAATAGAGACCGTGACATAGCGCAAAATCGAGCCTGTCAAGTTCAAAATTCGAAAACAAAGAAAACCAAAAGAGTCTACAAGACCCGATGATCATTTTTCGACCAAACTAGGATGCAGGACACCACAGCTGCGAGGCTGAAGCAGTCTAAAAAGACCTGAAAAGCTCGCTTTAACCGTTTGTAACTGAGCAAAGAGCAATAATGCAACAGAGCGACAACGACGTACAACAGAATAAACGTAACATTTCTTTAACTGACCCTCTGTCTGTTGTATCCAAATTCCAAACCAACCAAAGGCTTTAAAGCAGTTCGTACATTTTACATTTACACAAGCTATTTCTTTTCACATTTACTCCTCCTCTAGAGCTCTAGAGCAAGATGACATCACGACTTTCGAGTGCGTACCGGAGCAATGAGTTCAACATCACAGCGGCTTCAATCCCTTCTTCTCATATATCCGCATCTGCTGTTGCTCCAACTATTTATAGCAAGGCGGTAAACCACGGAAGGGTTTACAAGACTTACAAGGAACGCCGAATGCAGCAGCAGCAGCAACAGCAGCAGCAGCAACAACAACAACAACAACAAACACAAAAGTTTTCAAATGCAACTCCTAGTAAGCAGTCGCACTCCAACAGCACCAGTACGGACCTGGCGTCCAATCAATCGAGTATCAGAAAACACAACGGTAGATTTCGAACGGATCGAGAAGAGGAAAAGAAAGACTCGGAATATCCAACTCATTCTTTCCATTTGCATTCACCAGCTCGCATTCATCATTCAAATGATCCAGATCAGGCATCGCCCATGATGAGAATGAGGAACCCTCACGTTCCGCCTATGGTAGAGGAAAACCAATTGCATCATTTGCAACAACCGTTGGATCGCAGCTCCTCCTTCTCGTCGCATTACTCGTGTACGACGGAAGACCAAGTCAAGGCGAAAAAGCAAAAAAAGTGGAAACGGAAAATGAAGCAGGCGCAAGAACAACGCCAACGAGAGCAGCAGGACTTGCACAACACCAATGCAGATAGTGTTTCCGGTGACGAAAGCTATGATGACCAAGATGAAGCCAACAATTCCATTCTGGAAAACAAGACTGCCTCGCAAAAGCTTCGTCATGCGCAGCAACCGGATGTTCAAGCTAGTTTTAGTAGTTGTACCAGTCGCAGTCTGGATACTAGAAATACACAGATATCGCACGAAAGTTCCTACGTTTCTTTGGGTGAAGCTACGTACCAAACTAACCTCACCCGGGACCCTGACTTTGAAGAAACCGGCGGTGGGGGCATGCGCTTCACAGGCTGTCAACCGGCCACCAATATTAATGTTAAGTCTCTGGCCAAGCTGTGGTCCAGTATCAACGCCAATCTCAATGGTATTAATTTGGACAACATTACATCCCCCAACGTCATGCAACAAGCGGCCAAAATAGCATCGTGTGGTGTGGTCGATCTTGAACAGCTGTCTTCTAGTGATTTGGAAAACGACGACGATGACGATGACTTCTTGAGCGAATATGACGACGATGATGACGATGGTGGTATGAATGACACAAAAAAGAAGCGCGGAGGACAGCAACAACGAAAAAGTCGTAAAGAACGAAGAGGACGGAGTCGTCGTCCACGTTCCAAGAGTCCATTGTCATCGCTATCATCATCTGGAAAAAATTTGACTCGCGGTAGCAGTCACCAATCGTATGCCAGTCGCCAAACCGAAACATCGGTTGGTGTGGAAGATACTGTTGACACTGTGCAAGACAACTGCAGTGGCTTTGTAAGTCGTAAAGTAGGCATGCAGGCAGAAAATGAAACGATCTTGCAACAGAATCAAGCACACGAAAATTCGGTTTTATCAGGTGGATCGAGCAAGACGCCAAAGACTGGCTTTGTGTCGAACGTAGCGAGAGGAAGCTCAATCCTGCACCAGGAAAATCACGACATGGAGTACCACAGCACTATCGACGAGAACATTAATGACAATAATGACCCGTCTTCCAGTGTTCGTTCGGCAAAGACCTTTTCAAAGGGCACCTTCTCCTTGGCGGCGTCCAAAGAATCCACGGGATTAGCCAACGTAAAATCGGTGTCGTTCGATGAGAGTACCATTTCCAAGCCGTCCTCTGAATCTTTGATTCCCACTCTGGCATCGTTGGACAAGACAGATCCCAATTTCATTCGGAAATTTGTGGCGGCCCTGAACCACCATGGGATCCCTATGAACTGGCATCATCGCAACCAGTCATCTCGTCCTGACACTGTCATGGGATACCTACAGCTTCAATGTAGCAAGGCATCGACAAGCTATACCCCTGTTACACCAGGAGACGATGGCTTCAACATCACTGAAATGACAGATCAGATATCGCCCGTTAGTCCTGGCTCAAGGGCACGTTCCTCCTGTTGGGATTCTCCGCGCTTTGTTTGGTACGACGAGACAATTTCGTCGCATGGCATTGAACAGACGGAGAAGGGCACGATTGATCTGTTTGATATAACGGCCATTGAAACGCAGTCGGTGAATGCATCATCACCGGTCTTTGTGAGTGCAGTGCAGGCCTGCCCCTTTTGCCTTCCATCACAAGTGATTGTCCTGCAAGTGAAGGAACGTTCTCGGCAGAGCAATGATTTTGGATTTCCTACAAGCGAGACTACGACCAGATCCATTGTATTCCAAGCCACGAGCGAAAGTGCTGTCAAGACGTTTGTTTTGGGTATGAAATGGATGATTGCTCGACTGGCATTTAATTTGGTGGTTGGCAATTTATCAATTTCGTGTGAGTTGTTACGACCCGAGCAGCGCGAACAAGCGCAGCCAAAAACAAATCCACAGAAGAAAGGAGAGGAACATAACGTTCGCAGTTCCGCAAGTGGTGACGAGGAAAGCATGGGACCACGTACTTCTATCAGTCGCTTCCCTGTTGTTCGACGAACCAAGGTAATGAATGATATAGCATTTCATTTGGCGGACAAGGCGTTGGAAAAACAGCAGGAAGTTTCTTCGAGTACAAATTTTTCAACTAGCCTTTTTGCAGGAGGCGACGACTGGAGACCCATGGATAAAAGCAAGCCCACGTTGAAATCTGCCTATCCAGTAACAAAAAACACTGCATAGAATCGTTGCGAAAAGAACGAAACGTGTGCAGTATTTATCTTCACATGTGCTACAGTGGTAAATTTATTTTCGTAAAGAAACATCTGTTTATTTGGTAGAATCGTTGAATTTCTTGGGCCTGCTCAGGCGCTGCTTTTAGTGCGTTAGAGACAACGAAAGCTCACGAAGAGAGGAGAGAGTTGGAACAGGCATCTGCCACAATTGGAGCTGATCTGGGCCTGGCAACTGGCACAGTGTCTTCCGCCCTGGAGGCACTAAACGCTTCACTCGAAAGAGAGCATCAAGTGCTCCTAAGCAAAGACATTCCTCTTCGCGCGGGAATCCATATTTTGACAAATAAATAATAACGATAATCGCAGTTAGTGCTCGGTCGTTTCCTTCCAGTGGATTGATTGTCAATTCTTGTAACTGTGCTTGGCGTCACGGAGCAATGAAAATAATAACGCTGCAAAGATACTAACTAGTAGGAGTGACGTAGATGTAAAAATGCTTTAACCCTTTCAGCGATGACAAAAAGAAGTTGATGTATGTACTGTACTCTATGTGTCTAAGTAATCCGCTTTTCGGAGATGCAGAAATCGTTCCTATTACGTACAAAATTCAACGCTGGCTGACATATTAGTAATATTATTATTAATATTGCTTACTGCTGCCCTCGTCCCTCGTCCAACAAAAACGAGACAACGATCTCAAGTATTTTATCCAGAAATGACATCTCTTGGTTATGGTAATGAAATTTCCTTGGAATTGATTTCTCCTACTACTGGAGGTAGTAGACGCAACAGAAGCAGTACCACCAGCAGATGCATTCACGAACCATTCAGTCAATGCAGCAGCAGCAGCAGCAGCAGCAGCAGGAGCAGTGTTTGCAATGCCGGAAGCGACACGATCAGCTGCAGCATTAGCAGCAGCAACGTTCTGTCAATACCCCCCGAATGGCTGGCAACAGCTTTGCCAACGGATAAGGAGTTTCATCGATGGATAAAGAACCAGCCGCAACAGCAGCACCAGAACCAACGGCACCCGCAGAAACCCTACTATAACCGATCTCTTTCTGACGATTCCTTAAACAGCAACTGTTCCAATGCGAGCAGCAACTCTTCCGAAAGCTGTTTGGGCCGGCCTTTGGAGGATTCATGGAAATTTGCATCCAATTTGTTGGGAATAAAACGCAAGCAAACTCCCCTCGAATGGTTGGAGAAGTATCACAACCAAAAAATGGAAGGACTGCAAAGCTACGAGTTGGCAGAGCTGTGATTTGAAGAATAGAGTACACTGAATTATGATGATGGGATGCGTGAGGTAATGCATTGGATTTGCGTTGATTGAAATGCATGCCGGATAAAAGGAAAAGGGAATAGGACAAGTTTAATCATAGAATGAAGAATGAAAGCCTGCAATTACAGTGCTTGTTTAAAGCAAAAAGGATAACCTTAAAGTTAAAATGAAAATAAATAAAATTCTTAACACCTAAAGCTTTACTACTGTATGCGTTAAATGCAGCGAGTATGGGTTGCCTTCGTAGCTACGATCAGTGGAAATGCCACGGGAAGTGGTGGCCTGAAATGAAATTTGCAGATGTTATCTGTACATTGTACATCACAACAAACATTGGCATTCAAAGTAGATAACATGTTTGCATCTAAGATATTCTAGTTTTTTCTTTTCTTAGTCATAAATTGTTATCCTTCTAGAATCCGTTGATCGTTTATTCTTCTTCGTTAAAAGACGCCTTCCGGAGTGGCAATCTGGTGGGAAGGGACAGATCCAAGACCGTATCTATCGTCTTTTCAGTAGAAATAGTAGCAGCAGCAGCAGCAGCATTAGCAATGGAAAGAGGACAGCCAGCTTTTGATGTCTCAGCATCTGGTGTCACTGATTCCAGTAGAATCCAACTACGACGAGGAATCTTTGGGCTAGAGTCTTGTGTCGTACTTCGATCTAGTCGTGTTGGGATTGCAGCATTCACAGAAGCAGTAGGCGTCAATGTTGATGCCTCGGTGAATTCTGAGAGTAGCACTTCTACTCCTGTAGGACAGGAGCCATAGTGATCCCCCCCTTCAGTAGAACTGGAGCCAGTTTCTCCTTCGAGATTAGACGCTAATCGACGGGGCAATTTGGGGGGTAACTCCAAACCAACTGCTGACTTGCTTGGCGGAGAGTCGCGTCGCTGGCTGGAGCTGTCAGTCTCGCTAAGCCTTGACTTCAAAGGCAGTTGCTGCTGGTGTTGCTGATGTTCTTGCTTTGCTGCACCGGTGTCCATAACACTTTGAGCGCAGTTATTTCTTCTGACACTCATCCAACGACAGTTGGGTTGTTGAGCAAAAGCACACGAGACAGACTTTGCGCGGGGCCTTCGGCTGCTGCATTTCATCGAGGTGGTATTCAATGTGGGAGATAGCGTCAGAGTCGAAGCGTTGACGGTAGAAATCGAGGCAGAGCTGCCCATGGGGGAACTGAAGCTGGGAATAAAAACATATGTTGGCACTTTCATCCTGCGCAATCTTTGCCTAATCTTTCCTTTTTTAGTAAATAATGCAGTGTCGATATTTAAAAAAAAAATCACTCGCATAATAGTGAGAGGAAGGAGTTGACCTACTACTAGGTGGTACCAGTACCTGGTACAGTAGTAAGAAGTTGCAGACATATTATTCATCTCTTGATTTTACAATTATTAAGTACTCTCCTGGAAATGATGAACATTCCGTTCGTAGGGGAATGCATTTCTTATTAGAGGACCAAGAAAATTTAAGTGCAGAAGCGATGTAGTAGTACGTACCAGGTAAGTGCGCCGATTAATTATCTGTCAAAATGTCTACGTACTTTTTTCTTACATAAGAGGAGTTGTAATTGAGAGAGAGCGATCGGAGATCGCAGTGGCAGTTGAGGACAAAATTGTATCATCATGATATTATGATTATTTCATTTATTTGTAGTCAATCTTGGAACACTCCTATAACTGCCCGTTTCTATATTTCTGAAACTGGTAAGACTCCATGACATGAACATATTACGAGGACGTCGCACTCTGTTGGACAACATAATAATATTACAGTTGAAGATTTCCTCTTCATTTCCAGAAAAACGTATGAGTGACTGCCGCACCAAACGGGTGTAAATGTCGCTTCCTTGCACCTCCAGGCTGATTCAATAATATTATTTCATCGCCAATGTGCAACCTCTTGTCGATGGTGGAAGCCACGACATGCGCGGAGTTGGCTGAAGTTTAGATACTGTGGGCTGCAATAGAGGTGCTGTTGACAGCACATAGCATCTTTCAATGATCTCATGCTAATAATGAAGAAGTGCATGCTGCTTCTACTACTAGTAGTAGATGAAAAAGAGAGAGCACCAATCTCTCGCCATCACACCACAAAGAACACTCTTCGCGCTACCTGTCTGCGTCTAGCTAGTAGTAGGGCTGCAGGAGCAATAGATAGCGCCTCGCGAATCCCGGGAACGCAAGCCAACAAAATAAAGAGAAGCACTGCTTCAATGTCAACAGCGGAAAAGCAATACACGTTACTGGTATATTTTTACGTTTCATCGTTCGTGCTACACTATCAAGAAAGTTTTTAGACTGGTGGCTGACCAAAATCAGTTACTGGCCACTGCATATTTTCTTATTGTAGTAGCCTACTAGTAGTCGTAGACTCTACTATAATGGAAGACCCTAGATTAGTACCTGGTAGTACCGCTGGTAATGACTTCATTTTTGGTCACTCTACTACAACCTTACTGGTAGTAGTGTACTGGACAGGTGAAGGTTGGCTGATCTCCGAGCGAGCGTATGGTACCAATTGGATGGATCAGCTCTTGTTTTTTTAATGCAATTAAGCTATCTTGATAAAAATCAAGTGCGTACTTAAAAGTCCTGTTCGTGACTACACACGTGGAAGCTAATTACCATTGTAGCAAAAGCATTCCGAGCCACCGATTTATCTGTGCAGATATTTTGCAAAAATGTTGCTAAAAATATATGAACTGTACTTCTACGATAGTGAAGTACGCGAACGAGGTATGATAAAGAGTGCAGGATGTAAAACAAACTACTAGATAGCACCTGGTACTACTACTACTCTAGACTTAAGTAGCTTGAGACTTGCTGAAATACTTAGTCACAGCATCAAAAGCTCGCGCATCATCTCTCAATCATCCACCAACGTGGTTCATCAGCCCTTGTGAGAAATCGTCAGCAACCTGATACCAGTATTGTGTTCACTATCAGGTACTTACTCCAAAATGATACAACATTTGAAAAGCGCACAAACTTTCCTGGACAGAACAGCACCATACTAATTTTGATATTCATATACTTTTTTTTAAACAACTCAGAATGAAATTCTCTACTACTTTCCTTGCTCTTTGCTTGGCCGGTGCCAACGCTTTCTCCACTAGACCTGCTGCCTTTGGTGTTGGCAAGCGTTTGATGATGTCTGATTCCCTCGCAGAACCCGAAGTAGCCGCTGTCGAAGATGACGGAGAAGCTGCTACCGATGCACCTGCTGCCGAGCCAACACCTGCTGCTCCTACTCCTCCAGCTCCCTTAAGTGGTCTCCGAATGAAGGATGTTCGCAAGGCCGTGGACAGTCTTGACAAGGATAATTTTTCCCAGACATTGGATGAATTGGAATCCTTCCTCACACACGAAGCTGGTTCTAGTTTGTATGCCAAGTCTATGCGAAGATTGAATGTTCGCGCCCAAGCATTGGGACTCGAAATACCTGCGGATTACGCGAAGGAAGCCAAGGCTACACAAAAAAAGAGAGAAAAACAAAATTCGTTTATTCAAGTCAAGGAAGAAGAGCGATTGGCTGCCGAAGCTGCACCCGCGGAGGATGCACCTGCCGAAGAGGAGACTGAAGCCCCTGCCGAGGAGGATGAAGCCCCTGTTGAAGCTTGAAAAGCAGATTAATGGGAGATGCAGATTTCATTCAACTTTTTTAATGATTAATGGTTATTTTTTCGTTCCGAGTTAAATTATGTTTATGGATCCTTTTTCATGTTTGTTAAAATGTAATGTAATGTTTGACAAAATATATACTGTAGTATTTTGCTGGCTCTCCCATGCACTTCGACAGGCAAGAAACTAGATAGATTCAATCAGTCGCTTCATTTGCTCATCATCGTGCGTAATCCAAACCACGCCAATGCCACAGGTGAAAGCCACCTGCTTGATAGTGTTTTCGACACGAAGCTTCGTATCCAAGTCTAACGCCGAGGTCGCTTCATCCAACAATAAGATTCGAGGACGAGAGGCAATCGCCAAAGCCAAGTGCACTCGCTGCGCTTCACCACCCGACAAAACCTTCCACTTGGTATGCAGTATCGATTCCTCGAGACCCCAGTGTTGAATCAGGTAGTTAGTTGACTGGAGCAGTTCTTCGTATTCCGGCATGCCTTCTTCGGCAAGACGGTAGGTAGCAGCACTGTCACTTTCTCTTGACAGTTGACTTCCACTTCCGGTATCATCCGCGACTGGTGACGGCGCTAACCTTGTTAGTAGACTCCAGCCGCCAGAACCGCGGAGCAGTCCCCGGGAGAGCCGCTTTCGTCGTCGCAGTGCCATTTGTCGACTTTTGCACCAGGACCGCAACTCGACAATCTGTCGCAGGAAATCATGGGGCGTCCCCAGCAGTTCCATTTTCTGCTGCCCAACATATCGTACTTTTCGGCGCCAATTGTGGGCCTTGCCTGTGCGAAAGATTTCTTGCAGCGTGCGTTCTCGTAGGTGTATTGTGCCATGATTGCCGCTCTTGTGCGTCAATCCGGCCAATATTCGCAGCAACTGGCTCTTGCCACTGCCCGATGGACCCGAAACGAGCACTATTGAGGAGGAGCGCACTGTTAAATTGATTCGGTCAAACAAAATGCGGTCATTTTCCAACCATTTGGACAGATCGGTCACCTCCAAAATGATTTGCTTGTCACCAATGCCGTTTTCTTCTGGAACAGTACATGTGTCGTTTCTCCCCACTTGCTGGATTACTGTCAATTGGATGCCATTTTGTGTGGGTGCAACGTAGTACGAGTTACAGCCACTGGAGGCATTATCAGAATTATTATTATTATTGGACTGGCTGAGAGGCAGCCTTTCTTCGCTGTTGCTGCGTATAATATTTGTGTCCGATTTCGTGTCAGTGTTGGTCGGTTCGATCCCCGAAAGCCAGCCAATGCCTCTCGCCAACGCGCTTCTACCAATTTTTAGTCGCATCCAAAGCGATGGACGCTGCAGTCGTTCTTTGAAGCGGTCTGTCTGGATGATCTGAGTCACCGGATCAAAGGCCAGGTACCGAATGAGCCCCGTGATGCCTAGAATGAGGGCAAACGTCATGTTAGCAATGAGAATGGTAACGAGCATTTGGTATTGTGCTGCCTTCATGGGCAAATTACCAGCCAATATTTGCCCTGTCATCATGCCTGGAATAGACACCAAGCCAATGACTGCCATACCGTTCAAGACGGGCATGGCTCCCACCCCTACGGCTTCTCTTACCAACCGCGCCGATGCTTCCACTGGTGTAGCCCCGAACGTTTGCAGAATTTCCATTTCCCTCTGTCCTTCTTTGATGTTGGTAAGTGCACCATTGATGGAGAGCGACACAGCATTGACACAGTTTCCGAGGAGCATGCCGGATAAAGGAATCACATACTGCGGCGACCAAAGAGGATCGGGTCTGAGAAGAATACCAAAGGCAAAAAGTCCCATGGCGGCCATGGTGAGCCACGTAACACCCAGGACTAGTTCAAACAAGCCAACAAAGTAGTACTTGGATCGGGCGGAAGCTTCCGTAGCAGCCACTGTGGCCATTAAACAAAAGACGTATCCGACAACCACCCACCAGTAGCGAAGACCCCAGGAAAAAATGGGACGCAAAATTGCTCCCAACAGGGACAATTGCACAAACGTACGGGTTAGACCCACAATGATGGACGTCTCCACGTGAAGCTGGTATCGGTACGATATACCCGCAATCACCAATAATGGAAGAGTCGCCACCAGTAGTACTTGGGGAGTCACATCTACCAAGTAGTTGTCGTCGTCGATGTCGTTGTTGCTGCTGCTGTTATTGCTGTTGTCCTGATGGTCCAAGTAGGAGGAAACGAGAAGGCGTTCCATTCTTGCTGCTTGCTGCTTGCAGCTTGCAGTACCGAGTATTTATGAGAAAGAGAAAGAGTACGCTATTCCTTGGGCAAGTAGACTAGAATGAACAATGAACCGAGTTTGAGCATAGTCTAATAATGCAAAATCCATTTACTTGTTTCTACTAGACTACTCTAGTAATAATAACAGATTAGTAGTACTGTAGTAGTCTACTGTAGTACCAGTAGCTATCAATCTTAATACGAAATCTTGACTTTTTTGTTATCAATTGATGGATCCCACGAAACCAAAACGTGCAGACGATCATCAATCATCATCAGTGATGTTAGAAATCGCAAAACAATTTTCCAAGACTGGCTGATGTTTAATTAATTAAGTAGACTAGACCTATTTTAGGGCTGTATGGTACTCGAATAGTAAACATTGCACAGTCGCCCGCTTGCTAGTAGTCGAGTAGTCTAGTAGTAGTAGTACTAGCTAGTAGAGTAGTCTAGAGGTTGACGGAAGTCACCACTGGGTGATCTTGCATTACTTTCTACTACTACTAACTAGTATTACAGTACCTACTAGCTAGCTACTACTACTACTATTACTTGTAGTACCTGGTAGGAGTACTACAGTAGCTACAACTACTAGCCAGTAGTAGTGAAGCTAGCAGGGGGGTAGGTAAAATAGTTCGGCCTACTGTAGTACTAGAGCCAGAGTTGACTACTACTAGTAGGTCAGTAGGTATAGTAATAGTAGTAAATACAGTAACTATTAGAGTATTATTTATTTTTCTTTGTGTTAGCTTGAGTATCTGTGCGCTCGAAAGTAATACTGTATCTACGCTTGTGCTAAATTACGATTCTCTGAGTAGAAAGCTCACAAAATCTTACTACTAGTAGGGTCTACCAGTAGTAAATACCCCCAGCCACATAAGACAACGACAAATATGCCACAGCACATTGCAGGGACTCTTTGTGGCAAGGTCACGAAAATCTGTCGACCAAAAAGTCACGAAAGGTTATCACATAAGCTGGTGCAAACGCAAATATTAATAAATCTCTACTCAGATATCGTCTATTGTTAACTTTTATTCGCTTTTACGATATTAAGCCTTCTCAGATTGAATCTACAACGCATTTTGACAGCAGGGGGTGGCTCCCTCGGCAACAGTATTTGCCTCTCGTTTGGCATGGCAGCATCCTCCATCGGCAGACTTGGCTTGTTCCATTTCGACATTTGTACTTTCTTCTTCTTCTGCTCCTTGTTCGATCATTTTTGACGAACCGAAACAATTGTTCGGTGAAGAATCCATGATGGCGTCAGGGCTGCTAAACAGAATGTGTCCACCCACAATTCCAACAACAACTGAAAAGAAGAGCGGAATTGAGTAGATCATAATCACTAACATGACAGCGTATCCCATTGTCAACTGGACACCGTAAAAAGATGCTGAAACAACAAGTCGGGCAACTCCCGGGGAATACGAGCGCACAGTCACGCGTCTTCGCTGGATGATCCATTCCAAGAAAATGCCAAGCGCAATCGTGACGAAGCAAGCAAGAACAAGCCCACCAGGAGATTGTATGACAAGACTGGGGAAAAGGTAAATGGGACAGGTGGAGCCTACCCAATGAAAGCCGTCCATGTACATGGAGGTGCCACCATAACACCAAGGCTCTTCAAAATCGGACCCATAAGCTGATTCGACAACGACTTCCTGCGCAGGAATGCCAGGAGCAGTGGGCTGCCACATTCCCATGCAGTTCGTATTCATGGCCAAGCCAGTTACACCTGCCTCATTGCAAGGTTCAATGGCATCGCTGACCTTGCCGCTCACCGCGATCACCGATGGCTCTACGCAGTAAAGAGAGTATCCTTCATTGATGAAACCTTGGGCCTTTTCCGCCTGTGGAATATTCAGGCAGCTCATCCAGCAGTAAAAATTAGTCCTGTTATTACAGGCTCCCGCATTTTCAACATGCTGAAGACGGCGTCTTGGAGCAGATATTATCTGTTGATCTGTTCCTTGCTCGGTTAAGGCAGAGGGAGAATCCGAAAAGCCACATCCAATCGAAACGTCTTCCAGAAGAACATTTTTTGGATCATCCTGAAATTCTCGAGTAAATCTGGTATTACTTTTGAGGACCATGGCTTCTCTCATATCACCAAATGTCCAATTGCGGTCGTCTTTCTCTTCAACAATTGCGGCTTCAGGAACCAGATGCACTTTTATTCGGCAAGGAGGATAGAAGATGTGTGTTAGGAAGAGTCTACCAGTGTAAATCGCACGAACTAGTCCCTGTCCTAGACTTACTCATACCGTACCACGCACGACTGTCACCAGCCCCCATATTGACGGAATGACGGGCGGCTCGCAGGGGCAAGGAAGGAGGGGTACGCAACCAGTTTTCCGCTCCAGCACCCAGCATAATGGCAACAGAATTGGGAGGAAAGACAACTTGCCTGGTAACGCCATCTGCGTCTAGGACATGAAATGACTGGTCTGGTGCGTCCATGTGCTTCTCCGCGGTACAATCTTGCGCGGGCACGAATGCCAAAAAGAGACCGGCATCAGTGTGCAATTGCAGTGCTGGACGATTCGCCGTGTCTTTGTCAGTCGATTTCTTAGCTTTGGAATAAACGTGAAAGTGCTCAAAGTTCGACGAAGCCTGAACAATGGACGACACAGAGTGGTACTTCCCTCCGTACGAGTTGCGGAGAAGAGGTTCGCCACCGTCAGACAAGATGGCGTCTTGCCCTTTCACATACACCAGGAGCCTATCCAACGCCTCGATGAAGGTAGAAGACGCCACAGCCACCTGATCGCGTAAGCTATCCATAGCTTGGGCTGTCTCGGCACCGCAAGTCGATGACAGCTGCGGATTCAGAGGCAATGGGGTGTTCCCAACTGTCGCCGTAGCCAAAGTACTGCGGACAGTCTGTCCGTCCGTCAACAAAATGGTATCAGCACCTTCCAGTTGGGCAAAACTAGCCTCGGTGGAGACTGCACATTCGCAGATCCCCTGAAGCGCAGCTCCTCTCACGGTGTTGTATTGAGCAGCGTTATTGAGGGAAATAGCAATCAACCCAGTTGAGGCGAGAGCCTCCGCCAGATGGCCAAATCTTTGACCTCGTTGAAGTTCGGCAAAGCTGAAAGCTGGGACATGGTACTCACTGGGTAAGGTGCTTGCCGCTTTCTCCTGCTCTGCCGCTGAGAAGGAGAAGATGAACGCCGCCAAGCTAAGCGAAAGGATGTTAACAACGACTCTCATCTTTAAATAATGACTAGCCCTCTTCTTCAAGAAGCTACGATGTTTTAGTTGCCAACGGCGCCAAAACGAGTTGACGCTGTGCAGGATTTTAAAGGTATGCACGAATGAGAGTATAAAAACAAGTAGTAGGCAGCGGAGCAAAAAGAAACTAAACCAGTGAAATTTTTGACTTATTTGTATAACGAAGATATTGTTGATGAACCAAGACTTGTTTTCTCCAGGATCCCGAAGTTATCTGGTATCCACTTCGATTTTAAGGGTGCAATGACGTAAAATACTTTTTCTTTCTTACTAAATATTGGGTGCATTGGTATTTCCATAAAAAATCTTCACACCCAGCCAGCCTTCAAGTTAAATATTTACACCGTGGTACGGTCTAGTGTATCAACATAAATCAGGCCGTCCACCCGAACCGTCTTTTGCCTAATAGTAGCAGTACTTCAATATTAAGCCAGAACACATCTTAAGCAAGTTACTACGATTGGTTGTTTCAAAGCAAGCGGAGTTAAATGTTACAAAACTTGTAGCTGCAGATTGCAGATTCCCGCGAACAATAATATTTTATTATAACTTTCTGATGCACACTGCAGTAAACATACATTATCATTCTTCTAGAGCCGATGAAGGACACGCATCTATAGAAATCCAAATCAAATATGTCCTTGCTTCAACAATACAATTAAAATATGAAAACTTTATATTTTTTTTTGGAAATTCCCGCAAAATTCAATCCTCTTCCCTTCATGAAAGGTCAACATCTTCTATCCTGTCATCATCTTCTGCATCCAGTTCAAATCCATCATAACTCTCCGTGGGCACGTCTTTTTCTAATGATCGTGACGAAATTTTACTTGTCATCTCTTTACTGATATTTTTGCTGTCAATATTCAATTGACTTTCTTCGTGTCCATCGCCACTGCTGCTTCCGCTGGTGCTGCCGTCAAAATCATCTTCATCTTCGTCATCATTTTCTTCGTCTTCGGCAATGCATCCCAAAAAATTTTGTTGCGATTGCCGTTTGGCGGGATGAGGTTGCAGTGGTCGACTTTTCTTGCTCGACTTTCTTCGGTGGTGCTGTTTGGATGGCGCAGTCCGCGAGGCGGTCGCGGCGGTGGCTGCTTCTTGTCGCGCCGTTGTCGAGGGTGATACTTTTCGAATGGGAATGCTCGTCAAAGATTGGGTCCACCTGTCCAACCATAAAGCGGCCGCTTCTTCGTCTGTCAGCTTATCGTCGTAATAAATATCTTCGTCATTGAGGCCATCGTCATCCTCCAAGTTAATGCTGTCGCCATTATGAGCAACTATAACCGCTACCGGACCGTCTTCTAGTGAATCCACAGTATTATTGGTTGTGTTGGTTGTGGCATCTGTTCCCTTGGTTCGATTTCGTTTTTTCAATTGGTTTTTCCAGTATCGTCGTACGGTAATGGCTCTGCGCAAGACGGGTAGTACCATTCGTTTCCATTTGGGCATATCCTTGGAATCTCCGTGTCGATTGGTTCTGGCTTCACCTTGCAAGGCCTCTTCATCATTTTTGGAAGCTACCATTCCTAGACTTGTCATGGTTTGATCTTGCAAGGTTTCTTCTTGTTGAGCCCGATCCTTCATGATCAGCATAATTGTGGCTCCAAACAACATTAGAAGACACGACAGTGTAAGGAAAGCAACAATAGCTACTATGGCAATGACATTGAGTTGCTGGTGGTGTTGTGTCTTGGTGGTAGTGGAGGCAATGTTGTTGCTTTTGGTGCTATCAATGTCAGGTGAAACTCCACCACTGTCATTTGCAGTACCAGTATTTATAGTACTTATACTGCTACTGCCTTCAAGATCGACAACGACTTTGGTCCCAATGGTAATGGTTGGAATTTCTTCGATAGCAGCCAGTATTCCTGTATTGAGATAGCGTCTCAACAGTAGCAAATAATTGTCGCCAACTAAGGATTGTTCCAAAATATTGGAAATGGAGGATGCAACGTCCTCCGTGGAACTCGGTACGTGGTCGGTAGGAAAACTGAACGTTACCATTCCACTGTAGGCTGCTGAAAGTGGCAAGTGTTTGGTCGTAGCACCATTACTCACTTGGGCACAAAAACCTTCCTGTCGTACTTTCGTAACTAATGCCACTTTAATGAGCCGCTCGTCGTCAGAAAATATTTTGCCGTCGTATTGTTGAAATATGTCTGTCAAGTGAATCTGGGTGACACGCTCGAGTGTTTCTTGAAACATTTCAATGTCATCCAAATAAAGTTCAGCGTCGTCGTCGTCGTTTTCGTCATCTGTGTTGGTATTCTCATCTACCGTAATGTGAAATTGCATGCCAAAAACGGGCAAATTAAAATGTTTGATCTGACGGGACGACGACGCCGATGACGAATCACGTACGACACTACTTGTTGTTGGATTTGGTGTTTTACCACTAGTAGTAGTCGTTGTGGACACGTGAGTGGGTTTATGAGTTGGTGCTGGCGTAGGATCCGGTTGTACTGTAACAGAAATAGAGCCTTGACTTTGGGCGGACACTTGCAGTGGTGCTTTGCTGGTGGTAGTGGTAGCCGTTGTGGGCAGATGTGTGGGTTTATCAGTCGGTGATGGCGTGGGATCGGGTGGCATTGTGACAATAATAGAGCCTTGACTTTGGGCGCTAACTTGCACTACCGCATTTGATGACAACAACAATGCAACTACCAGGACCGACAACAGATAGTGTAAAGAAGGGGGGCGTGGTGTTTGTTGCTGCATTCTCTTTTGGCTTGTTGTTGTCGCAGTACTAGTAGTACTTCTTCTTCTCTTTCTTCTTCTCTTCACCAAGGAGAATCTGAACGGGGATGTAACTGCCAACTGTGTTGGAAAAGAAAAGCAAGAAGAAGAAGACACCATGGTTGTGCTAGTTTATTAAAAGTTTAGTAGTGTAATGGTATTATTTGTCATTTTTCTTTCTTGTTGATTGTTTATTATTTATTGCACGATCTCGAAATTTTGTTTCAAAGTAAGTCTTGAGAGTAGATTCGGGGGTGTGGTCCGATTCGAAGGCTTCTTCCCTAATAACGGGGCAATGAAAGCATGACGAAGACTTAAAGAGGGGTTTTTGAAGTCGGAGGGGGCAGAAAAAATCGCTAAGGAAAATGTAAGAGCCAGCATCGCCAAAACTTGAATCAAAACAGTCGTTTGTTAGCCCGGGATTCCGAATGCGATGATGCAACTCTACTCGTAGTCGATGTTGTTAGAAAAATAAATAATACAGTAAGAATAAAAATGAATGTCGAAAAAGCTTTGCATCGACCTAACGCTCTACAGTACTTATTTATTAAAGAGTAGCAAATACTAGATGATACCTAATTCAGCCACCCCTCTCTCTCTTGAGAGAGAAATATTGTGCATTATTGCAAAGGGTTGGGATGGGACGCTTTCTTCCTTTGCTACAGCTGCTAAACTTTGGAATGACGCCTCTCGACGGAGTAAAACATTAACTAGTACTGTTCTATTTGACGTGCAAGCGCCCTTTGCTTGCCCTGATACTGATTGAGCAGTTCAGACTTTCTTTACTCTAGTACAGGTTCTATTATTGACCCGCCTCCCTTCTCGATTTTTTTTTTAAGTAGACATTTCAAATCAGCGCGCTCCAGCTAAAGAATAAAAAGTCAGTGTACTACCTGGTAGTAGGTTCCCAGAAATCGCCCACCGATTATGTGAAGATAATTTTGTAAAGTCGCTAAAAAATCAATAGAATCCATCTCCTACGACGTAGGGACAGGTATTGAACAATTTTTTATTTCGAAGCGCCTGCAATGAAAATTCTGCCACATCAATATGTGTACAAGGAAAAGGACCAGGTTGCTGTCGATCAAGAGAAAAGAAAACGGAATGTGAGAGACAGACTTAGTAACACACAAAAATAATGATGGTGGTCGTGAGAAAGGGATACTCACACTTTTGGAAGCGGCTAGCTTTCTGGTCGAGGGTCCATTGCGAAGAAACATGCTGGGTCTCGTTACGAGAAAAGGAAAGGATGTTCCACAATCCTTCTTTTTCTTTTGCTGTTGAAAGTGCCGCTGATGCAGGTACTTAATGGCTGTATCCAAATCTTGGACGTAGTATTTTCGAGCTTTGTGGGTTGCAACCGTTTTAAGGACTTTTGAAAACAGAGGAAGATTGCCCCGTCCATCAACACACAGCGCATTGGCCTGCCATAAGAGACATTGAATAACGGGATCGTCTTGACGAAGGAGAATCGGATAAAGCAATTTTACAAACTTTTCCAGGCAGTGTTTGGGATATTTCTTATTATTGTTTTTGTCGGTGGTTGAAGAATGCTGCCGCTGATTTTGTTCTTGTTGTTGCTGCTTGGTTGGTGGTGGCAGTTTTTGCTTTTGTCCTGTCTGTGGCATTGCTAGTGGTGGCTGCATAAAGTACTGTGCCAAGCTGTTTTCATCAAGCATGCACACAACAAATCTTGCACCGTAAACTGCTTCTTGTACTGCTGCGGCATCGTGCAAGCTTCCCACTATGGATGTCACGCCTTGCACGAATTCTTCCTCGAGCGTCGAGCCGCCACCACCGCCGTGTTGTTGTTGGGCACAAGCTGACGATGGCGGAACCAAGGCACGGATACGGTAACCGGCATCCAATGCTAGCTTCATAAAGTTCCCACCCGTCAAACTGGTTGCACCGAAGAGGGCAATAATATCCGGAGAAGACGGCGATGATATCGAAGACGATGATGATGGACGTCGTCGATCATGCTCGTTTTGCTGCTCATCGTCGTAACTATGGTGGTTGGAACTCATGCTCTCGGTATTACTCTCGTCATCATTTCGATTTTCAAGGACGTAGTGAGAATCGCTCATGGCTTGTTGGATTGGTTGTAGAGTATAATTCCAGAGTACTCGTAGTCTACTGCTACTTTATTACTTCGTGTTTTTGCGAATATTATTTTTGTTGCCTTTCTATTGCAGGTTAAATTTTGAAACCAAAAAATAATTGAAAATAACGGATTTTTAGATATGTGCAGTAAGAATAGAGATATCCAAAACGACGTTTAATCGAACTACTGTACCCCACTACTGGTAGACTAATACTACTAGCTAGTAGGTCTACTAGCTAGCTGCTACTCGTAGACCTACTGAATACTGGTGGTAGTGATGAATAGTGGACTAGACTACTAGTCTGGTAGAGTTCAGTACCATGTAGACTACTAGCTAGTAGTACTGCTACTACGTACTGGCAGTACTCAACACGTCTACTAGCTTTTCATAAAATTTAATAAAAAATAGGAAAAAATAATAATAATTACTGTACACGCGTACTACCATACCAGTAATTGCTAACACAGCTACTTGCAAACAATTCTTATGCGCTGACAGCATACCATGACTTTTTGAAAGGAACAGAGCATCAGTGCACTGATAAACGACACACCCTTTTAATTTTGTTTTCCTGCGCCTCTAGATAGGGTTGTAATGAAAATTTCAGCACCACACACTTTGTTTTGGGTAACCAATGTCATCTTGCTTTGTTAGTATTTGCTTCGTGTCTCCTCCTTGCCACCCCGAGAACAGGGGAGCTGAATGTTCAAGAGGCAACTAGAGCTCCCTACAGCTGTTTAAGCTTCAGGCGTGCACAGAAACATATTTCTTACTTGCTTGGACCATGCAATGAATGACGAAGGCACCTACTGTACGAAACTCTATAAAACTCACATGAGATGAATTTGTTCGCATTAAATATACTTGACTCGAGGTTCTGGTACACTGTAGACCTTTTCGAGATATTCGATAATGGCGGCAGACTCGAAGAGTTCTACTCCTGTGTTTGGATCTTCCAAGAACGGGACCTGAAAGAATTTGCAACCCGTTTTCTGGAACAATCGCTGACGATTGACGGAACCCCGGGGGCAGGAAATTTGAGTGTGAGGCAGTCCTAATTCCACTAATCGCTCCCGGACCAATTTGGTAAAGGGACTGCCTTCGTACGACCAAAAAATGAGAGGTTGCTCGGGAATATTGGAGGCACGGTACCGATTGCCTCGATTAATGCGGGGCAACATGGCCAGTCCCGAGGAGAGTGTCACAAGAGGACTACCAGGAGGAGATAGCGTCCACGGAACCTTGTCGTTCTTTTTGGAATTCCCATACACTCGGAAGAGATAGGCAATAATGTCATCACTTTCAAACATTTTGACACCCGTGTTGGGATCTACCAGGTAGGGAAAGGTCGCTTTAGCACCGTACTCGTTTTTGATTTCTTTGCGAAAGGCACCGCCTTGGGGACACGGTCTGAAGGTCACCTCCAACGAGAGCATAGACACGGCTTCTCGCACCTTTCGGCAAAAAGGACAGCCTTCAAATTCATACAGTATAATGGGTTCGTTCTGCTTGGAAGAGACGATATCGGAGGTTTCTCGAATTTGACCAACTGATCCCAGACTCAAAATAGTGTATCGAGATTCGTCCCTGGGTGCCAGTGAAATTTGGTAGCCGCACGCAAAAACGCCACTGCCCAGTCTCATGACCAACTACACGAAGGAAACATAATTGTGAGATACAGTGGATCTGTGGGAACCTATCACCGCGGAATATGACATGTCGTACCGGAAAGGAAGCTGTAGCCAAACCCAGAATTTGACTTGGTAGAAAGCCAAAGGTCTTTGGTTCTGTGTTGCTGTCCAGTTTTAAAGACTCTAGAAAGGCAGATCCCATCGACGGGACACTGGAACCTTTGCTACGGCCACTGCCAGTGTTGCCCGTGAGCTTGGAAACTATTTTTTTGGCGGGCGAAGGTGGCTGGAGACCTTCACAGGTTCGGATGTCCAGAAAACATATCAGCGCTGTTAGCTGCAGCAAAGAAAAGGCAATGAGTTTCTGGAGACGAATTCGCAACATGCTTTCCTTGCTTTGATTTATAACTGTGTTTTACGGGGGTTTATTCATAGAGTAATCGTAGATCGTAGCTAATTACATAAACAATCATGTACGATGAATGATGGTGGATTATAAGAATTGTTTTGATGAAACAGGAGAAGGATGACGTTACATTCGCTGTGATTTGACGTGCGTTACTGGTACTACTACAGCAACATTATTTCTAACCCTAACCGGACGTTCTCTTCTTGAAATCACTCAGAGTTCATTATTTCTAGGACTGTCCTAGCTACTACTACTGCCTAGCTAGTAGTACCTGGTACTAGCAGATCCTATCCTCCTTCACAGAGAGTGTGGTCTGGTTGTGATCAACTCTGTCACCCTTTGGGGTGCCAATGGTTGCCTTCGGGTAACCTTGGCGCCCTGCGGGCGCCATAGTTGTGATCCCGGTTAATTAGATATTCAATTTTTTTAGTAGTACCTGGTACTACTTCTACTAGTAATACTACTACGGTTGACTCTTGTTGCTACGATGTGTAGTTGCAATGCATTTGAAAATCAGTCCTCATCACAAGGACTCCGTGGCAAGTTGAAATATAATTGGCAGCATTGGTGAAGGCACTTCCAGAAAACTGATATGAACCAAAACGATTTGAAATCAAACCTCATCCTTCCATGGGAGGCCCCGTCCCCGTCACCAAGCTCTCCGATCAAGACCACGCTTTTGTTGGTAGATAAAAAGAAACAACAACGGGTCGCCTACCAAAAGTCGCACCAGCCAATGCACTAGTGGTAAAACTTCATGTACGAATCCTGCAGTGACCGATACTCGAACATGTACTTGTCGAACAAATAGTTTTGTGATAGGCACCATGGGACAAAGTTGGATTGCCTTGGAAAGCTATTTAGACTTCGTTGAACGTAGCCGGAAGTCAAATCCAACAACTGACGTGATTCCATTTCATCATCTAGAGAGACCTCGGGTTGAAAATACCGCGCCTGTATCTTTTGAGAGTGCTTTATCAATCGACACGCATATTTGTTGGTCAAATCCACCTTTAGCGTCCAGCTGGCATTGGTGTATCCACCTCCGACAAATAGATTCGGTAAATTGTTCAACATGAATCCTTTGTAGACAAACTTGGAAGGCACATTCAAGACCTCCTTGTCCACCTTGAACTGAATGCCACCACCAAACAATAAATTCAATCCAGTGGCTGTGACAATAATATCGGCGGGTAATTCTTTTTCTTGCTGCTGCAATTGGATGCCCGTTTTGCTAAATTTAACAATGTGATCGGTCACAATACTCGCTTTGCCAGACTTGAGTGTCTCGAAAAATCGCTGTCCGGACAAAGACAAATTCGTTGATCCCATGGATCGTATCTTGGTGAAAAGTCAGAGGAACGAAATATGTCGTCGCCCACGGCGGCTTTGGCTTTCGAAAGTAGGAACCGTTTGGCAAGGTTGGGAAAAAAACGACAAAAGGAGTACGTAACTATGCTGTCCAAAATATAGAACCATCGAGTTACGTGGTGTCCCAACCAAAAGGTCACCAATCGGGTCACCAGTGTCATTTTGGCGGGCCGTGCCGCGAGGTAGGTCGGGGATCGTTGCAGCATGGTCACGTGAGAAGCCGGACCGTCATTATTGCCCGCGTTGGTGGAAAGCAAACTGGGGATTAGCGTAATGGCAGTGGCGCCACTACCAATTACGACCACCCGTTTATCGGTATAATTCAGATCCCGTGGCCAATGTTGCGGGTGCACAATAGGTCCCTGAAAGGATTCTTGACCAGGAAACTTCGGCGCATATCCTTGGTCATAGTCGTAATATCCCGAACAAAGAAACACAAAGTGGGCTTTGTAGATGACTACTGTAGAGGCTGCAGATGCGGTACCTTCTTCTAAATCTTGCTGGACTCCTGTCAACGTCCAGTGGGCCGTGACTGAATCCCAAGAAGCTTGTTGAATGGAGGTTCCATATTGAATGTGCTCATCAATCCCGTACTCTTCGACAGTTTCTTTCAAGTAGTTCAAAATGTCATCCTTGGCCGCAATGACTTTTTGATCTGCACTCCGCCAAGGCCGAAAACTAAAGCCAAACGTGTACATGTCCGAATCGGACCGAATACCGGGATAACGAAACAGATCCCAGGTCCCTCCTAAAGCCCAGCGACGCTCCACCAATCTGAAAGTCTTGTCGGGACAGTGCTGCTGCAAATGGTAGGCAGCGCTGATGCCGGATATACCCGCACCAATAATGATAACATCAAACTCTTCTTTTTTTGTTGTCGTCATGGTTCTTGTTTGCAAATTTCACTTTTCACTCAAAAATTACTCTTCTTCGCTTTCTTCACGGATTGTCTTACAGTATCTCTTATCCGTTTATCTGAAATAGATCTGGGGCCACCAAAAAAAAAGGTTCTTTAGCCACTCTTGTAAGACACAATCAGATAAGCATTCGGCAGAGGGAATCACAAACAATGATTCCATGATTGGACAATCGCATGCAGTAGTCTACAACACGTTGTTATTATTATTTACTCCGATTAATCTATCTATAGTAGCTAGTCTAGTAATAGTCTATTGTTTATTGGGAAAACTCCAGTTTTCAGATACGGTATGGCAATGAACTCGAACTCTTTTCCCGCTGCCGACCAATCTAAATAAATTTAATGATGATGATTATGTTGTGATGTACCAAGGTACCACTCCTCGGAGTACTACTACTACTAGCTACTAGTAGTAGTAGTAGTAGTCTACTAGCTAGCTACAAGAAGAAGACTACTCGTAGACTAGTACCGTAGTACTACTAGCTAGTAGAGGACAGTATTACGTATTACTGCACGCATCTCCGGAGGATCTTTCGCGTCTGGATCTTGCTCCTGAGTAGAGTAACAGGTAGGTCTCAATACTCTAGCTAGTAGGACGTAGGACGTAGGACGTAGGAAGTAGGACTACATCCACTAGAATGCCTTCACGGCAAGCTACGCACACTGTTGGGCCTTCTCTTTCACTTTTGCAAAGGGTGCCAACAACAAAGCCCATTGATTGTTGGGGCTTTAGACATCTAAGGTCAACACCTGGTTGAGCAACAAATAATACAGGTTTAGCAGATGTTGTAGTCTTACATTGGTGGATGGGTTTTGAATGGGCCGTGCTACTGCCTAGTTGGTTGTTGGTGCTTGGTGCTGCAGAATTACTTACCACGCCTTGTCATTCATATGGCCTCCAGGAGTTGCTCTTGGAAGGAAACGCCTCCAAACGTGCTGTCCAAAACGCTACTTCTATGCCAGACACAGCTGAGCTGTATTGCGTTTGAAGCATTAGCCAACTTGGCTGGCAGGTCGGCCGTTTTCGTGGGCATCTGACCTGCCAGGAACAGGAAGCAGTGGCTGCAACCAGAGGAGCCTATGCAACAGAAAACAGTGGCTGCAACCATAAGAGCCTATGCCTGTGAGTGACCTTGTTGGGTGAACTGTTCGAATGTCTTGCTCCTCTGGCGTTGTGTCCTAACTTTGGTGGTGGCGCTATTAATGCTCAAAATCACATATTGTCATTAGGTGCCGGCGCTTGTCGCTATGCCTGGACAGAAACTGATGCACCACGAGCGAGGACTAAATTCGATGAAAATTCTTCCTAGCAGCTTGCAATAGTAGCAACTATAATGCGTTTCAATACGTGTCAATCCTAACTCAATTGTCGACGAAAAAAGTAGCATTCCAGAAAATATCGCTTTTAACCACACAGTTAACATAAAGTTAGCGTGTGTTTCGACACGCGCATATATTTACCAAGGCCATTACAAGACCAAAGCGGAGAGAACCAAAACCAAGGAACAGGTAGAGACAACCAACTGAGCAGGAGCTGCCGGTGCCGCTGATTCGGCCTCTTCACCATTGGTTTCAGGAGTAGGATCAGCATTTGCTGTGCCTGTAGACGTCGTATCAACGGCTGCTGCTGCAAAACTAGCAATTTCAGTTACCACGGGTACAATGCACTGTCCCGCTGTGGCTTCCGTGGTGTATCCTGCTGCTTCTGCCAAGCAAGCATTGGAATACGAGCATGTAATACCGCCTGCAACCAAATTAGAGTTGCAAACAATGGGATTATAATCGTACGTGCAGGCCGCAGTGTCGGAGGAGACGGGACACGAAACGGGCGAACATTCAGAATTTTGCCAGCCAGCTCGGTTGGCCAAGCACCGGTTACCATACAAGCAGTCGTAGGGCCCACAAGTGCCTTCATCAATTTCGTTTCCGCACTCGTCGACTGTCGAAGGAGCGGGACAATCAGCTTGCCAGCATGATCCCATAGTAAAACCAGCTGCTTCGGCCAAGCAAGGATTATCGTAACGGCAACCCAGAGTACCACACTGCATGGGATCTAGATTTAATGTGCAGGCAGTTTGTTCTGGCACAGGACACTCGGTAGGATTTGTGGGATCCGTGAGGGGTGTACACTGTCCAAGATCGAATCCTGCATTACTGGCCAGGCAATCATTGTCGTAGATACATTGATCGGGTCCGCAAGCTGTGGGTTTGTATTCACGCGTGCAGGTAGCAGGATCCACCGCAGGACAACTGAAAAGAGAACACTGAGCAGCGACATTGTATCCAGCGGCTTCGGCAACACAAGCATTGGAGTACTTGCATTTCAGGTTTCCACAAAGAACCGGCTGTATTATTGTAGCGTTTGAACAAACAAATGTAATATTAATGGATGTAACGACATTGATGATGAGACCAAACACTGGCACAAAAGCAAAAATCGACGCCAGTGGGAAACAAGCAAGTTAATAGTGCCCATGTAATATACAAACGCACGTACGTTGAAGTCAGCAGTGCAGACAGTATCCGCAGATGCCACCGGGCAATTGGTGGAGGTACAATCATCCTCGTTAAATGCTGCCGCTGTTGATTCACAACTGTTGGTGTAGAAGCAACGATCGTTCCCACAAGTTCGTGGGTCATACTCAAAGGTACAATCGGTGGATACAGGCACGACGGGACAGCTAAGAGGATTAGGAGGTATGCTGACGATCGGAAGACAATTGCCACTAATGGGATCAGTATTCTGTCCAGCCAAACCAGCCAAGCAGCCATTGTCATAGTAGCACAGTCCACCATCCAGACAGGCATAGGGATCAATCTCTCGAGAGCAAGCGCTCGCAGTTGTCTCTGGACTGGGACAAGAGTCCGCGATACAGGAAGTGGGAGGAAAGCCGGCGGCTTCTGCCAGGCAGTAGTTTGAAAAGGGACAATTCAAGTCACCACACTTGACGGGCTGACTTTCAAAAGTGCAAACAGTATCAGAGGAAGCATCTCTGCAGACCGCCGGCCAGCAGCGACTCGGAGTGAACCCTGCAGCGCCCGCAAGACAAATGTTCGAGTATTGACAGGCTGACAAACCACACTTGACGGGATCTTCTTCCATGGTGCATGCAACAGTCGAAGCAGGGTCAGGGCATTCTTGCAATTCGCGGTGTGACTTCTTAAAAGAATCAAATTCAAAGGCACTCGCAGTAGTGCTAGTGCTAGTGCCAGTCAAAGCAAAAAAAAGCAAAGAGATCTTCATGGCGTTTCGCAGTGGTAGATTAAATAATATTATTGTACTGTAGAGTATATTTTTAATGATAATATCTTTTTTATTGCTATGGAGTGTTAGAAGTTAATCAAAGTCCAAAAGAATGATTCGCATTGCAGATTATGGATTTATGGCGAAGCCGCAAGGTGAATGACATTTGCTAAAGCATCATTATTTTTGTCTTTGCCTTAATTAACCAATACCGTAGTACTACTAATACCGCTACTTCTACTGGTAGCTAGCAAGTAGTAGGTATCTGGTAAAGTAGTTAGTAACAATACCACTAGCTAGCTAGCTAGCTAGCTACTAGTGCTAGCTACTAGCTAGTAGTAGAGTAGAGTAGCTGGTACAGTAGTAGCAGTCGACACGTTAGTCTAGCTACCAGGTACCAGGTAGAGTGAGTGGTACCGTAAAAAGCTAGTGTGGAGACATAAAGAGTAAATATGAATATTATGGCAAATAGGAGAGTAAACTAGACTAGTGTGTGGATACAGAGCAGGCATAGGCACACGACCTAATAGAGTAAGACCTAAC
>Ga0210036_1001429_pt1 | contig 26952 bp, 14 predicted proteins | sample CryGeymeta201515_FD_185469 | JGI IMG/M metagenome (GOLD analysis project Ga0210036, IMG submission 185469) | Groundwater microbial communities from Crystal Geyser aquifers in Utah, USA - Crystal Geyser metaG 2015-15 (SPAdes) (version 2) | ecosystem: Environmental > Aquatic > Deep subsurface >...
GGAATGCTCTCGCGCAGGGCTTTCTATTAATGTATCTAAATACCCAAGACAACATAAATTGGTTGAGTAAGAAAATAAAGAAGTTTAGCTAGTTAACAGTACGTTGAAATTTCCCAAATAGAAGAACGTTAACTGTAATCCAACGTTAACCGTCAGCCTTACTCTACTACATTGGTTCCAGGTACGTAGAGTGGTTGCACTCGAGTAAATATCTACTCTGTACGTGGTACTGGTACAACTCTGGTAGTACTGGTAGTAATGTAGCTACACTGTAGACTACAGTACTGGTAGTAGTACGTCGTCAAAAACTAGAATCCTCCTGGATGAAGATTCGTCAGTACCTGGTACTACTGTAGTAGACTACTACTAGCTAGTAGTCTATTAGTGTGAAAAATTCCTCATCCGTGAACCCAAAACAAGAAGCTGGCTCAACGATAATGCGGTTTGATATTTAGCCACATGGATGGTGGCTCTAGTTTACCTTGCCTAGTACCTGGTAGTAGAGTAGAGTAATCGCCAACCACTCTAGCCAGCAGTGGGTGGCCTTCAAAGTTGTATCTGTCTGCTACTGATAAATATTTAGCCTAGTACTATTTCTTTGGAAGTGGTGTACTGAAAATTTGTATAGTCAAACCTACAGATGGGAGCTCAGACCTCAAATTCCAATCAGGATAAATATTTAGCTTACTATTTTTTTAAAGTGGAGCACTAAAGTTTTCTATAATCACCACCACCACCAGACTTAACTCGAGGTCCATGGACCTGGAGCACTGTGAAGAAGAAAATACTAAATTCTTAGCTTGGACCTCAGACCTCCTCTTATTTGTAGACGTGGTGGTGTGGTGAATTTGTGAATTGGCTTGAAGACCTGTAGAAGGCGTACTGGAGTCTGCATCAGGTTGATCAAGAAATATTTCCAGTTACGACAATTATTGTAGGTCCATATACTTGTTCATCAAATACGAAGACCTACTATAGAAGCAAAGTCGTATACTGGAGTCTACACCAGGTTGGTCAAATATTTCAGGTTACAACAATTATTGTAGGTCCATATATTTGCTGGTTGCAGCTACTCCTAGTAGTAGCGAGTAGTAATACTATTACTAGTAAAATCACTGGTTGACTAGCAAGAGAGCGAAGCGAGCACAAGGGTTTGAGGAGTTAACTCTAAAAAAGAGTGGTTGGCGCATTCCCCACCAGGGGCCATTGATAACCTCAAAAAATAACTCGTTGCTACGAGAGCAGTAGATAGCTGCTGTAGTAGTAGTGTAGTAGTAGTGTAGCTACTACTAATTCTACTACTACTAGCTAGTAGAGTAGTAGTCGTAGTAGTCTACTACTACTAGCTAGTAGGTCTACCAGCTAGTACTAGAGTACTTTAGTACTAGTAGTAGTAGTCTAGTAGTACTAGTAGTAGTCTACTACTACTACTACTACTACAGTAGTAGTACTTGAACAGAAGTCGGTTTATTGCTTGTTACGATACGGAGTACAATAGCAACAGCTGTCTGTCATTCCACATGTATTTTCATCCGTAAGTAGATCTCATCTTTTCCTCGGATGTAAGACCAAGCCAGTCCACTAGTAGGAGATAAAACACGAAGTAACCATCACATAGAACATAAAATCGCGGGTACAGATTAACATCACATTCAACATGGTGGACCAACAACCACAACAACCACCACCGCCACCACCGCCGGTATCCGTAAACCACGCGACGTCGGAATCAACAGAAGCAACCCCATTGGCCAAGAATCCCCAAGACAAAGACAGTTTCACCGCAGCGGTTCAGAAGTACTACGATGGTAACGATTTCATGAAGACGAGCGCTGCAGTTGGAGGTTCGGTACGTCAGCTTTTGAATACTAATGAGTCCGAAGCAACTGCAAAAGAGGAACTGGAGCAGGTGGACCAGAAGGTGGACGGACCAGATAACAAGGACACTGTGGAGTCCAATGCTTCCGGAACAGAGAGTGCCTCGAACCTTCTAAAAGCTGCCGCTTTTCCCTCCAAGAGATTGAAAAAGCCTGCGCACAACCGAACAGTATCTTGGGGAATTGATTCCGACGGACCCCCCAAACACTTGGAAGGAGCAGGTAGCAGGTCTGGTAGCAGGTCACCTATTCCTCGTCCGCCTGTTGCTTCTCGGAATAAGAGCGTGCCCATTAGCAAGAAAGGGTTGGATATAAATGATGTCATCAATGCAGGCGTCCACAAGGAATCAGAGGCAGAAACCTATGTCCTGCAGGCCGTGGAGAAGATGAGTGCCCATGGATGCCACCAGCCAGCAGATACCGAAACATCCCGTCTCTACAATACTATCGTAGAGGACGAGTTAAATTCCAAGGCGAGCATGGGTGAATTTTCGTTTCTCTCCAATTTGTCGCCTCAATCGTCACCACGATCTTCCATCAGTCACGACAACAACAAGCATTCACCTGGTCGTCCTGGTCTTACCCAGCAACAATCGAAGAGATTTCACGGATTTACCGCAACAAGCCACACTAAGAAAGACGGTGGTAGTAATAATTCCGTAGAGGCTACGTTGTTTGATCTGGCATCGGCTCTCAATCAGTTGGACGGAGCCTCCGATAGTCAATCCCACAAGTCACGTCATCACAAAAAGGACTCCTCCATTTCATACGATAATGTCACCTTTTCGGCGGCCGACAAGTTGGCCAGCGCGGCACAAAAGATTATGCATGGTAAGCAGACCGAAGAACTCGAACACGGAGGTGGCGGCGGCGGCGGCGGTGCTGGACGAGGACCACTCGAGACTGTGGAATCGATATCAGGCTCGGACGATAATGGTGAGGCTTCGGAAAGCAACCACGACAATGAAAAAAATGGCAGTACTTCATCCTTTAAGAAGTCTGATCGCAAGAACAGATTCAGTATTGTCAAGGGTGCGAAACAAGGATTGAATCAAGAAATGGAGCTTTTCAATTCGTATTTTGCCTCTCGCAAGGCTCACATGTGGAGTTACACAAGAAAAATATTTATATTTGTCATGCTGCCGTCCTTCGGGATGGCTTTCTTTTTGTTTTACGTCGTGGAAAACCCCGAGCTTTGTACAGCCAATCATAAAAACAACAGTACGAATACCACCGAAATTGTGCCAGAATCTCCGACGATGGCACCCTCCTTGCTTCCATCGAGTGCACCATCGGTCTTTGAGCCTTGGACGATTGCCTGGGGTCCAGGAAACGAGACGCACAATGCTACGGACACACCCGTTCTACTAAATGATACGGACGCGCCGACAGCTGCCCCAACATCGGAACCAGAAACGACGTTTGATGAATTTCTTACTTGCCCCGGATTGGGTGCATCCGTCTCGTGGTGGTTTCTATTTATGGGTGTGCGGCAAGTCGTAACCTACACCTTGGCAATGGTCACCCAATCGCTCATAATTGACTACTTCGCCTTGAGCAGTCGTTTGTTCTTGGATTGGTTGGGCCCTATTGTAACTCTGCTCGTTGTCCAGTCGAAAGGGTGGCCGTTTATCCTTACGTTTTGGGCCATTTACAATTTGATCTTGAACTGCGGTGACAGCGACTTTGCGGGCCACTGGCTGTACTGGCAGGACTGGATTGGTCTGTTTAACGAGGACAACCCAGCCGGAAATGTTGTCTCCAACGAGTGGAATTACGCAATTTTGAGTAATTCCATAATCGTTGGATGCGCCGTAGCAGTGAAGCGACTTGTCGTTGGGCTCTTTTTGGGCAGGCAAACTTTGTGTAAGTCTGGATTGATTGAAACCTCGAGCTATCCCATATAAATAATATGCGTCTCTCACCAACCAACTTGTATTTCATTCTGTTGGTGCTTGTTCATTCTATTGCAGTGCATTTCGGAGAACAGCTAGCAGATGTAATGAAAAAAATGTTGATAATAGGAGAAGTGGCAACACTTGCTAGGGAGATCGCAAATTCCGAGGACAATTATCGAGAACAATTCGCCACGCAGATGAGTATGGCAAGAAGTGGACTCTGGTGCCCAAGTAATATTCAAGACATGGTGAATCAGGACTTGGACGAAGCAAACAATAAGAAAGAAGATGTAGTAGTCGGGGCCGCAGATGCAGCCAATGCCTTCATGGCTCGTCGAGGTGGCATGGAAAATAAAGAAAACGAAGTTGACGTGAGCAGCGCTGGCTTAAGCATCGCTTCTATGCGGAGCACCTTATCAGCCCCGCCTGCCTCCGAGTTCACGCAGTCTCAACAGATGGAAATAAGTGAGCTGCTAGACGAGTGGGAAGAACCACAGACTATCGAGGAACGGGAAGACAAGAAAGTTACCATTGGTGCTGTCCTGCAGGTAAGAGTAGTCGTTGACCAGTACTGGTTATAGTACAATTGCTATAGCACTCGCTGAACTCTTGGCTCCCTCCTAAATATGCAGTTCCGGAATGCACTGGCGTTTATGAGACGAACGTATCCATTCCTCCCCGGTGAGTGTTTTGTGGTGGTTTGCGACTTCTTCTCTTTTTTCGTTGGACTGAGTATTGCAACGTTCTCATCTCTTATTTGATTTTCTTTTCTCTGCCTTTCTTGTCGTTGTTCTGCGTAGCTTTTGGACCGGTGAGTAATATCACTGGATTAGCGTTTCTCCTTTTTTGTTTGAAAAGTTAATTATTTGTTGAGGCTCACTTCTACGTTCCTTTTCGTTTTTTTCATTCTTTCGCCTTTCTGAAGGCCGATACCCGGGAAGCTTGTATTCAGTCTGCTCAGCGAGTGTACAATAAGTTGCAATTGAGGACTTCATTCCGCAATGAACTTCCCTTTGAAACGCTGGCATTGCTAGCCAAAGATGAAGAAGGCAAGATGGACAAGGACAAGGCCAGAGAACTTATCAAAGTCTTTCGTCCTGATAGGGATGGTTCTCTTGGTAAACTGGAGTTTGTCAAGAGCATTGATGTTGTGTACAAGGAACTGCGCCTTTTGTGTGCAAATATTAACAACTCGAGCTATATGGACGCTGCCGTCGAAAACATTGTGAATATTGGTTTTTACATCATTCTTGCTGCCATCATTATTTATCGACTCGGGAGAGACCCGGTTGCCCTGTTCATATCTTTTTCATCCGTGATCATAGCATTTGCCTTCATGTTCGGAAGATCAGCATCTAAGTATGTTGATGGGTGCCTCTTCATTCTTATCCAGCGCCCATACGGTAAGTCCAAAGTACAGCTATGACGATGTCGTTGTTTGCCTTTGTGCCGACTCATGCATGTATTCATATCAAATGCAATGCACAGGTGTGGGAGATCGCATGCATCTGTCCAGTCCGGACAATGATACCAATCCCGATGGATCGTCTTGTTGGATTGTAGAGTCCATCACTCTCTACACCACCAGCGTGTACTGGGCGCTCACTAATGAGAGGGCTACACTTTGCAATGGAGCTATTAGTAACTTGCGAGTCATCAATGCTGCTCGTTCCCCAAATGCCGTTATTTACGTTCCCCTTAAATTTCCCATTGATACCGACTACGAATTGATTGAGATCTTTCGTTCAGCTGTAGAACAATTTTTAAAGGACCGACCGCGCGAGTGGCTGGCATTCTCCGGCTTTCGACCAAGTCGAATTGACAGTGAAAAAGGCTACATTGGCTACACCATCATTGCTCAACACAGGAACTCGTGGCAGGGAGTTATTGGAGTTATTCAGAGCAAAGCAGACTTGACAACATATTGTCTGGAAGTTGCCAAGCAACTGGGCATGCGATATCGCAAACCACCACTACCTGTGGATTTAACAATGACAGACAGTCCTAATAATGGCATTGACATGCCAATTCTTTCGGAAAACGACACGCGAAAGGATGACTACAGTGCTTCCAGCTTTGCTTCCAGATCGCCGAAAGCTTCAAATGCGCAAGAGGCTGTATCGGCTTTCACTAAGGGACTACGCCAACGAAAGCCAGCAATGAAGTTCAAAGATCTTGTCCGACAGGTTCTGGAACAAGATAATAATAATATGAACCAATAGTGGATACAGTAAGATTAGACGATGATAAGCTTTTTGTTCCGACGACTGATAAAATAAAGTAATAATAAAAGCAGACCAGAATACAGTACCAATAGTACGAACGAACAAGCCAAGCTAGTAGTACATGGTACATGGGAGATACCAGGTACTGTAGAATAGAATGCTTTCGTTCGCCAACCACTCTAGCCAGTGGGTGGCCTATGAAAGTTTTATTTGTGCGCTACTGATAAATATTTAGCTTACTATTTTGGAAGTGAAGTACTGAAAATTTGTATAGTCAAATCTTAAGTTGGGACCTCAGACCTCAAATTCCGACCGAGATAAATATTTAGCTTACTATTTTCAAAGTGGAGTAGTACTAGTACTACTAAAGAAGTTTTCTATAATCAAACTTAACTCGAGGTCCATGGACCTCATGCACTCCTCTGCAGAAGAAAATGCTAAATTCTTAGCACAGACCTCGGACCTCTTATTGGTAGACTATTTCAGGTTACGACAATTCTCGTAGGTCCACATACTTGTTGTTCATGTAGAAAGTGTACTGGAGTCTACACCAGCTTGTTGGTCAAATATTTCAGGCTACGACAATTATCATAGATCCAAATACTTTTTGTTCATGTAGAAAGTGCTGTACTGGAGTCTACACCAGCTTGGTTAAATATTTCAGGTTACGACAATTATCATAGGTCCACATACTTGTTGTTCATGTAGAAAGTGTACTGGAGTCTACACCAGCTTGGTCAAATATTTCAGGTTCCGACAATTATCATAGGTCCACATACTTCTTGTTAGTGTACTGGAGTTATCGGTCGTAACTGAGAAACGCAACCCTGTCAATCAGGCAAAAGCTAAAACACTGGCTTTTTACTAGTAGTCTCGTCCCACAAGAAATCGTTTCGTTTCTCTTGTTGTTCATGTAGAAAGTGTACTGGAGTCTACACGTATGACCCATAACTCTGCCGCGGCGGAGTTATAGGTCATAACACAAGGGTTTGAGATAACTCTTAACTCTAAAAAAGAGTGGTTGGCGTACCCCCTGCCAGGGGCCATTGAAAACTTTTTTTCGCAAAGAGAATCACCTACGTAGACCACGACATGAAAAAGAGGGTTCGTTAGGGTTACTGCGTCATACCTGGTACGTTGAGCAGTTCATTTGGGGGGCAAGCGCGAAACCTAACACGACGAAAAAAGTGTTTGTGATAATATTATTATTATTTTTACTGGTAGTATTCAATTTGACTGGTGTTTGTTTTGTTTGTGTCCCTGTTAGTAGTTATTAATGTGCCATCCAGAGTTTTCTCTCTGTGTTTAAATTATCTCGAATCAAGCCATGGTTACAGGAATATCTCCAGCAGAGAACACGGCGGAAGAAGATCGCCTTCTTTCACCGCCACAACAACAACAACAGTCTAGTACTATCAAAGCAGAAATAATGAGCAATATCGACGGGGACGAAAAATCTCCAGTGAAACATTCACTTCTTTGGTCAGAGGTCTTTGCTACTCCATCTGACGAGGCTATTGGTCGTGGAGATCTCTTTTCACCTGCTGCGGCCACTTCGGATGATAACGATAGCCGCCATGGTGCTGGTACGTAAAATCACGTAAGACTCGCCTTGACTTTTCATTGCTGTATTATTGTTATTATTGTTATTCTCCATTATTATTATTTTGTCTTCGCTGTTCGCCTTTTGGGATGCTGCTGCTTTACTCAACCACAAATCTCACACACGACTTTACACGACCTCACACACCGCACCCCTTACTTCGCCCTTCCTCAACAGGTCTTTACAAGGGACTGAACAAAGGAAAAATAGAAGCTCGTTGTGGTCGTCGGTGCAGTTTATTATTATTGGAAAGTGCCAGCTGTTACGAACAATTTGGAATTGCATTGAAAAATGCGTGTTTCAATCACAAACAGACCGTCACAAGCAGTGGTGGTGGTGCTGGTGCTGGTGCTTCTCTCCCCATTGATAACCCCGCGGCTACGACTGCAACAACAGTCGATGGTACCGATCAGGGTGATTTCTTTCGATCCGTGGCATCTCTCGGACAACAGACTCGATTGCTTTCGACTCGATTGCGAGACGACATTGGTATGCCACTCCAATCCTTCCATGTGACACAAGCGGAAACCATCCAACATTTGGAAGAGAAGTATGTCAAGGCACGACAACGTGCCTGCGAAGCACGACAAAAAGCGCTGTTGGGACGACAGGAATATGTACGGGCCGTTGAGAAGGCAGAAGTAGCATGTCGAGAAGTTCAAGAAACATTGGGACACGACATCGGTCATCGCGTGGACACTCCTCCAACTACCAACAATACCAACGATAACAACAATAACGCAGACGAAAAGAAGGATGCCGAGCAGAACGTGGCACAAGAAGAACAAGATATTCGTACAAGTCCTCCCTCATCAGATCGCAGTTTGGAAGAATACGGAAAGCGGAAGGGAAAGGACGCTGCCGACCGAGTATCACGTCTCCTCGGCGAAGCAAAAACACAGCAGCGAAAATACCAAGCTTTGGTGATGAGGGAAAACGAGGCAGTTCAGTGTGCCCAACGAATGGAACACGCTGCTCTCGAGGGTCTGCAGAAATTGGAAGAACAACGACTGTGCGTATTCTACGATTCGCTTGTTCGTACCTTTCGGGAAGTCAAGTCGTGCTTGGACGAGTTGGTGGTGGTTGCGACAGTGGCTGACACGACGGAAGATGCAACTGTTTCGGGCAAAGAAGGTGCGGACGACAATGATGCCACTACTCCCAAACGTACCAAGCAGAACAAGAAGCAAAGATCCAATCCCAAAAAGGGTGATTTCTTTTCCATTCTCAAGGTAGGACCCAGCAATGCCAAAACAGGAGTCGCTGATGCTGAGGCCCTGGGTTTGGAGGAGCACATTGGGAAACTGAGAGATGAAATGCAGAATTCTTTGACCAGAAAGATTGCTCGCTTGAAAAAGGCCAAGAGCCTGGCCGCCTTTTTGGGAGATATTGCTGCATCAGCTGACACATTAGGATGCGGACTCTTGCAAGTGATCAAGCACGAAGCCTCTTACATTTCCAGCCAGGATACATCTAACGTGGTGCATTTGCGAACTCTCATGTCAAAAAATGAAGGCCCTCGCACAATGAAATTGTGGAACGATTTGATGAAAATGATTGAAAGTGACGCAAATGCCATGCAACAATTTGCCACAACGCTGCGAACCATTAAAAAGACCAAATTGGATCCGTTGTTGACGACAAGTGAAAAACTTTTGCGGGATTCATTAGAAGTAGACGACGGTAAATGGAAAATGTTGTGTGAGGCTGCGAAAGCTGAGAGCAAAGCCGAAACAAAATATAGACAAAGTACCGTTCAAATGACCAAGGCTCGAAACAGAATTAGCTCGCTAGAAAAGGTTGACACGGATACTGCGGCCACGGTGAAAAAAGCGACGGAAAAACCGTCGCCAATGAAAGCAAACCGTGCTAGAAGTGGAATGAACAAGGCATTTGGTAATTTCCTTTCCATATTACCGGACGGAGGCGAGCAGGCAATGCAAATGCTGACTCCGGAAGTACGGCGTCGGGTCGCAGAGCAGACACTCCAGGAAGCAGACCAAAAGGAATCGAAGGGAAGGGAGGCCCTCGATAATGCCATTGCGCACAAAAATCAATGTGTTGAAAGCTATGAGAAAAAGACTCAAACTATGCTAGAAAAGTTGCGAGAGGAAGAAAAGTCGGGCTTGGAGGATATCAAGACAGCAATTGGAGAACTATTTGTGAGCATGGAGTTTCTTCGCACAAAACGCTATGGCGCTCTAGAACCACTATCGTTACTAGGGGAAAAGCCTTTGGTTTCTGCTCTCGAAGACATTTCGGAATGGACGCAAAAAACATTGGGCGAAATGTCTTTGGAATTGTTAAACGACTCCAGCAACGGCGCATCTGCAAACTGCAGTCAAGGGTTCATGCTTAAGGTTGTCCTCGCAGAGTCCGAAATTTGTACAGAATTTGCTCAAATTGGCCAATCTGATTTTTTTGAGTCTGCTGGCTTATTGGACGTTTCCGGAGAAGTGCCTTCTGCCGAGCATGACGAGAGTATCCGTTCCCTAGATATTTCTTCTGTTAAGAAGGAGGATAACGACCTTATGAGTGGCTCCAAAAATAGTCGTCGGCTCCACAAATCCTTCTCGACGCCATTTGTTAAACCTGCCTTCAGAAAAATGAGAAAAATGCACACTTCGGGGGATGCTGATAGCGACACGGAGCTCGCCCATGATCCAAAGGAGAAATCAGCCATCTTTGAAAAGGTGCCGCCACACAACAAAAGGGAAGCTCTAGAAACCGATCTGTTTCTGGCATTTTGGCCTGACTACACGGGCGTTCCACCCGCAGTCTCACACTCTTTTGCGTGCGCCTTTCTTCCCAAGAATTGCACTTGCAAAGATGCTGGAGCAGTGGAGCATGGCCGCTTGTTTCTCACTCATAAGGGTGCTGTTTTTGTGGCGTGGAGGGGGGAAAAAGCAATTATGTACTTTTCTAATATGTTTGCTGTTGCACCGCATGATAGTATTTTTGGCCTCGCAGATGACACTTTGCTGGTGACGACGGAGACTGAAGGCAAGCAAAATACGCTCCTGCTTGGAAGCTTTTATTTTCGGAATACCGCTTTAGAAGTATTGCAAGAGCGGGTGGAGACTGCAATGAAAGTACAGGCACAGGCAACAGTCGAAGAAGGCGACGTTGACTCGCCAGATAAACTGCTTCCGAGCTCTTTCAAACCCGTGGCACCAGATGTCACTTTGCAACAGATGGAAGTTGTCTTGTCAAAAAAGATTCGTGGGATTTCTGTTGACAAATTCCATGAAATTGTTTGGGCCGACATAGGCAGCTCCGAAAAAACATTTTATGGACAATGGCTTGGCACTGGTGGCAAATGCTCTGAAATTGAGATCGATACATGGGAAACTAAAGACGGTATCAAGGGCCCTTGGTGCGGCGATTCGTATACCCATAAGCGAAGCCTCGCATTCAAATTGAGAAGGAATTCCCGGATTGGTCCTCCTGTCGCAGGTGTCAAGCAAACACAATACTGCCGTCTGGATAAAAATGAACGCTCTATTATGCAAATGACGATCGCCTTTGATGGCATTCCATATTCCGATACTTTTGCTGTTGAGGTTCGTTGGGTGGCGACACGGATCGGTTCTAGAGATATATTAATCGAAGTCGGCGTGTTTGTGGATTTCAAGAAATCGACTTTTCTCAAGACCCAAATTCGCAACGGAACAATGACAGAAACCAAGCCTGTTCACGAAAATCTCTTTGAATTTGTCAAGATTGCTCTTGCAAAGGAAATTGACCTCGACGGAGATGCTGACGTCAATGATAGCGATGAAGAGGACAATGAAGCTAGTTCTCAGGTTGGCGATAGCAAGCAAAGTGGCGGCATCTTTGGAACGTTCCGAAGCAGTCTTCCGAGCATCGTGGCTGATAATTTATTTATTGCTCTTCCCGTGATAGCAGTAGCGTCGTATTTTGTCTATTGTGGGATGTTTTCATCGTCTGGTGCCACGAGCAACGAAATTGCTGCTTTGAACATGAAAATCTACAATCTACAAGCAGAAATGAAACTGATGCAGCAAACCATTGAAGAGTTGAAGGAGCTCGTCCAGAAATAAGCAGTACATCAAGACTATGACTATTTGCTGCTAATTGAAGACAATCAAACCAAGTAAGGATTGATAAACTTGGAACAATCTATTAAGCACTTCCATTAATCAATTTCTGAGAGAGATAATCTTGACTTTGTAGGATCCTCGTCTTTCTTGCCCACGGTGGGTACTGCCTGTCCCTGAAAGACCGCGGTTACATGCAACAATTTGGTAGATGATTTGGAGGCTTTCTCCAGCTCCTTAGCGTCGTCGGCTGGTGATTCCGTTCTTGTTGTTGAAGCGGTACTGGCAGCCAAATGAGTCCGGTGCATCTCAATCCATTCTCTTTCCACGCAAAGGTGTTCATCCTGTTTCAGGAAGTCAATCAGAGCAAGATAGGCTGCGCGATTATACGGACCAAACAAGTGCATCTTGTTTCTACTACAAGTACCTTCTGATAGTGTTGACGGCCTCCGAAGCTTCATCTTGAGTGTAGCTGCCAGCGCTGGAATATCTTGCGTCCGATATGCACAATCACACGCCAAAACAGTGTCGAACGTTTCCTCTAGGGTTTGCTCTGTTTTCTCCTTGCAAAGAGAATCGTACCAATCAACCTTTCGCGTCTGTATATTGCTTCTGTACTGCGGGTGGTAGTTCCTTGCTCGGATATTGGCCTGGCATTGCTCTAGGATATCTTCGCTGCAGTCAGTCAATACCATATGATTCTTCTGATGTGTCACGTGATGTAACAGGATCCCTCCCAAGCCAACACCACTTCCCAGTTCTATCACCTGCCCCTGTAATTGTTCCGGATGTTGTGCAAAATACAGAACCATGGCCAAGGAAGCTTCCCACGTTGTACCTCCTGTTCCTACCCTTCGGGTGTCCATTTCTTGAATGTCAATCCGCGTAGTAGAAGTTGTTGTACTTCCAAAGATATTTCGTTCCCGTAGGACGAACTTTTTAAAGGCATCGTATAAATGATATTCTTCTTCGATGCTCCAAGTAGTACAGCTGTTAGTCAATGATGCATTCTGAGGAGTGTGCAGCTGGTAATGGGATCGGGCGACGCCTTCATTGGACACGTGCAATTCATCTCCAGTTAAGAGCAGTACGGGTTGCTGTTGCTGTTGCTGTTGATTGGCGGATGACATGGAATCAGAAACATGATATTGCTGCGGAGCGTGATACAGGCGATATGCAGTATTGTTTGCATTGCTGACAGCGCGAGGAAGAGATTCCCCCGAATGTTTCGAAGATGTTGAGGATGAAAGACTACCACCACTACCCGTTGAGGAAGTCGGTGAAGATCGCGTCGACGCAACGGTGGCAGCTGATACCACACGGGAAGCAGGAAGACGACGAGATAACATGCTTAAGGGTGTCTCAAGTACGGAATCGATGATAAAGCATCAAGTGCATTTGGTGTAGTCGATTGTGATCTTGTATTGTTCTGAATAAGAGTACTCTCTAGTTGCTAGAGTAGTAGTTCAAAAAATAATAAGCAATGAACCAGAAACCACGATTTGATACCCGAAGCAGGCTTCTCCTTTTTGCTTGTTTCGTTCTCAAAGAAAAAAAAAGATTTCCATGATCCAGTATTACTTTTGCTTTGATTCGCACACTTCTTCGAAATGCGTCGCCAAACATGCTTCGTATTATTATCTTTTTCTTTCTCTGTAGACTTGTCTATCTACTCCTCTGCTGTGATGAAATCGACGACGATGACGATAATTACGATTTTGTACTAGGGCAGTACTCCTGCTGCCGATAAAGAGTACGGAATTTGTTGCTGTCGATTCCCCCCTGCACCACCGATGGTTGCCACAAACAAATGCCCGTTGCTGTCCAGTGTGTCGTTGCGACACCTCAATTGAATTTTTTGTGAACAAATGATCGTGCTGGCATTGCCGTCAAAAGCAGTCGTCGTCATATTGTTGCTGTTCTTGTTACTATGGCGGTATGCTGAGGTACTATTAGTGGTGGTGGTATAAATAAACCCTACCGGACATTCCTGGACGAGCAACGTCAGTTGTCGGGCGATTTCTTTTCGAATACCAATCGTCGTATCGGGTTCGCTGTACAATCCATCCCAAAGCAAAAGTATCGGTGGTAGTTGTTGTTGGAATGACTCCCTTTTATGAGTCGTATGAGTGTACTGTTGTTGATGTTGTTGCTGTTGTTCTACAAAATATCCACGAATTGATTCCAAAACAGCTACCCATTCTCTGGGATCGTCGACATGTGCTAGATGAATTCTTGCCAAACAAGAAGCAATGTTGTCTTCCAAATTTTCCAACGACGATGACGATGGCAATGCTTGGTTGTTGCCGGTGCTGTCATTATTTGAGAATGCTTCATCATTTTGTTGTTGTTGTTGCTGCTGCTGTTTTGGTGGTAACGAGGGTAGTGATGATTGTCGGATGAGCATACTCGAAACGGCATGTGCCAATGCCAGCGATGTACAATCCATGGTGGAATCCAAGAATAAACAAACGGGCAACGGACCTCCTCCTGCTGCTGCTGCTGCTGCGGTTGCTCCTGCTGCTGCTGTTTCGGAACGACTGTTGTTGGCAAAAAGACAAGGTCTCGTCGATGTGACAAATCGTGCAGCCAAGGAAAGCAATATTCGTGTTTTTCCCGTTGCCCCCATTCGTTGCGTCATTCGATACGCGTCCTTCTCCTTATGGTTGTTGTTGCTGTAGTAGTCATTCAATTCCAATGCTGGCAAACTGCAAGAAGCAGAACGATTGATATTGTTGCTGTTGTTATTATTGGTGTTGTTATGGCGTCGAAAGGATTCATCGACAAAAGAAATGCCTGTTCCACCTGTTATAATAACAGGTTCCGTTCGATTATCGTGCGGCGTCGCAACAGCGGTTGGACCAAAAAACGCCCAGGCCGCCTCCAACGGTGTACGGGGAGGACAACCAGTGAGAATTTGATGTTCTTGTGCTCTCATGTTTTCTTTTTGAATACGTTTCTGTTGATACCGTTGAAACCAACTCCAAGCAGTTTCGGAACGAGATTTCTTAGTAACAGTCGTCAACACAACATCGTGCTGCTGGTGCTGGTGCTGATGCTGATGACGATGACAATGATGAAAATCATGATCGTGATGATCATCGTTAGCCGATGTTGTTATTGTTGTTGGGTTGGAATTGCTGCTTGTTGCAAGAAGATGATCACGTGCAGAAATTGGTGACACTGATACATTCTGATGAGGAGTTGTTGTTGTTGCTGCGAGAATGGTGTTTTGTTGAATTGAGTCGTTCATGCTATTATTATGATATATCATTTTTCTATTACGTTATCAAAAGATGAAGACCGTACAGCTGCTACAGAAAGAGATGGGTCAGCAGCAGTAACAACAAGCATTTGTTCGCCTATTGTCTTCTGTCATTCGCTGTTGGTTTTGGAGTGTTTAAATTAAAGGAGAAAAGATTGTTGCATGTTGTTTGCTACTCGAGTACTACTGTGCGACTACACTTCTGTCCTTACGCTTACCTTGGCTTCCATAGCTGGCTGGTGGTAGTCTCTACTACTCGGAGTACACTAGTCTACTAATACTAGTAGTAGTAGTGGTAGCTACTAGCTAGCTAGTAGTACTACTTGTAGTCTACTAGTAGTACTGTACTTTTTCGACTGAAAGATTTTAGTTGTCTGTCCGTCGCTCGTCAATATTCTTGTACTACTGGTAACACCCCCACGACAACAACAACACTCCTCCTATTCTCTTGTCTTCAACATAATACTATTATCTATTCATAACATCGTTGGTATTTAGCAGCATTAACAATCCTACCAAATATCAAAATGGAAGACCCACCACCGCTCCGAGATGAAGCCGAGAGCGATGAAGATCGTCGTCGTCGTCGTCAACAACAGCAGCAACAACAACAAAAGAACGAGGAAGAGGCCATGGAACGCCTTCTGCTTCAACAAGAACAAGAGCAACAAGAACAACAACAGGTGAACGATCAGCTTCAACAGTTCATGGAACAGCAGGAACAACAACAGTTACAACAACAGTTACAACAACAAGAAGAAGAAGAAGAACAGCAGTTACTGGAACAAGATTTGTTGATGCAAGATCCCAATCAACAAGCACCACTACCACCAACCACATCCACATCATACTTTGGGTCGATCTATCGTTGGTCGTACACTCAAGCTTCTTTGTGCGCTGCTGTTGCTCTATTATTGTACGCATTACGAACACGCCAACAATGGTACCTGGCATTGGTCTTTATTCGATCATCCAAGATTGCCTACATTATCTTGGGCAATGCCTTGGTAGCGTTGTGTGTGGGCATTTTCAAAGCCATTACCAAGATATTTTTGAATGGTCTGCGATTGCACGAAGCCGAAGGACTCGGAGATTTCTTTCGGTGGCACGTGACAGAAACGTGTTTGGCTCTTACTATGTTCCGTAACGAACTTACCGTTTCGAACGGTATTTTGTTTCTGGTACTGGTACTGGCCAAGTGTCTGCACTGGGTTGCCAACTTGAGAGAATCTCATTTGCGCGTTACGGAAGAATCTATTGTACTACAACAAGATGAAACATCCTGGTGGAAGGGATGGCCCGTACTGCGATGGCAGCACGCAAAATTGTGGTTGTTACTGGTACTTTTGCAAGTTTTGGATATTTTTGCTGTTCAGTGGTGCGGACAAGATATTTTAGCGAACGGACCATCGGTCAGTATCCTGTTTGGATTCGAAGCTGCCATTCTGTTGGTCAGTGCGTGGAACAATCTGGTCCTTTGGCATTTGCACGCTCTCGATGGATGGATGCACTATTTGCACGAACAAACCACGCCAAATCAGAGAATGCATCGATGGATCCATCCCTGGAAGGAACACAAGGCAACCTTTACCTTTGCCGTCGAAGTACAGGCACAGGCAGCCAAGTTTTTGTTTTACATTACCTTTTTTGCCATTGTGTTGACCTATTACGGAATGCCCATTAATCTGTTTCGAGAAGTGTACGTGTCCTTTCAGGCACTTAAACAGAGGCTCATAGCATTCGCCAAGTACCGACGACTCATGGCCAATATGAACCGATTTCAGGATGTTAATGAAGAAGAACTGGAAGAGGCCGGTCGTGATTGCATCATCTGTCGCGACGAAATGACGATCAACGATTGCAAAAAGTTACCAGGATGTGGTCACGTTTTTCACAAATCGTGTTTGCGAGAGTGGTTGGTGCAGCAACAGTCCTGTCCTACGTGTCGTGGAGACATTACTGCCATGGAACAACAAGCCGAAGTGGATCGAGCACGTAGAGAAGCAGCGGAAGCGCGAGCTCTCCAAGAACAAGAAGTAGCCGCAGTTCCTGAACCGGAGGCGGAAGACATTGCTCCTGCTCCTGCTCCTGCTCCTACACCCATGTCATTGGACAACATGCCTAGACGACGCGCTACCAATCGTACTCGTCTACAACAACAAATGCTACCAACTAGTTCGAGTATTCCTAGTAGAAAGCTGGGAACAAAACCAAAAACTACAAAAAAGGTTCGCATCTCACCTGCCGTGAAGGAGCAATCTCCGTTTCCAGCTCTATATCGCGTCATTAAGGAAGAAGGTGCGCCCGTCTGGAACGATGCTCGCGATACCGTGACGCGCACAATTCCAAATGGTTTCATGGTTCTTGCCACAAAGCTAGAGTGGAAGCAAGATGTAGGTTTCATGATGCAGCTGCCTGATGGGTGGGTTCACGAAGAAACGGTCATGCGGGTGAGAACCTTGGCATCACTGAAGCAAATGGGGGCGGCTAGTAGGCAACAGCGGAAAGAAGAATAGATGTCATTGTTCAAATACTTGAACTAGGGAATTATCCGAGACTGGTAATTGCGAATAATCGGTTTCACACCCAGGAGGACGTAGACTTGCACAGTGGAATTACTATTACTATTCAAAGCTCTACAAATTATTTGATAAAGTTGTCGTTACTTTTTTATACAGCTTGTTACGACTAATAGTATTACAGCACACATTTACGAAATAATTATGCTCCCCTTGCACCACGCAAAAGGAACGGCAAGGTAAATAATGTTAATGTGCAGAGCGTCTCGACAGTACAGCCTCTAGTGATTTTGTAGTCTAGTTTCCTCGTGCAGGCTGATACTTTTGAGTAGCTTCTCTAGCAGAAATCAGATGTAAAATCTTCCCCGTCAGGTTTGAGCGATGCTTGCTCGTTGCCACCCCCTTGCGGCGCTGGTTGAGAATTGATTTCAGGAAATACCTCCGAGTCTCTCATCCCGAACTCTGACTGCATTATGGAACCCACCGACAGCAAAGAGTCCCTCCGAGGCTCCGTTGACTGCATACTGGGACCAGGCATTTGTTGCCGAAAATAGTCCGATCCAACAGGGAAACCATTGACACTCCCGACAGATCCTCTGCGATCGTAGCCGTAGACAGTTGGCTCCGATGGATACACATTAGCGTAGCGTTCGAAAAAGTTGCTGAAGCGACGTCGTTTCGGACCACGTTCGTCTTCTTCCTCGTAATGACCAGGAATTCCTCTTGGTGTACGCATGCCCAGTGACATTTGATTGTACATGGGCGACTCATACATAAGTTCCTGGCCAGGATGTCCAAGAGAGGTGCGCCGATCTACTCCTCCGTCGCCACCACCAACTCCTATAGGATGGAAATTGGGAGACGTAAATTGCCGACTGGCGGACGGAACGTTCCCCGTTGCCATCATGTGCTGGTTCATTATGCTACGACTACTCGCGGCACTCCTAGCGAATGGGTTCATCTGTATGGATGATGGGTAATTGTACGGCTGCTGCTGCTGGTGATGGTGCTGCTGCTGTATAGACATGACGTTTCGATTCATAGCATAGGGCGACTGTTGCAGCTGCAGCTGCAGCTGCATCTGATGTTGCTCTCGGTGCTCTGGAGGGACCGCACGCGGCGAGGGTGGATCCTTCAGGCCTACAAAAGCTACAGCATCTCGCAATACTTGTGCGCACTTTTCCCTGCACTTCACCTCGTTACTGCTTATGTCTTCCCAGTGGTTGTGTTTTGGGTGCCGACATAAAAATCTCCCTGGAGGATCCATCTCGAAGACTTTCTGGACAAGACCACGTGATAGATTTGATTTCTCTTTCTTGGAAGATATATGGTACTTATCGGCCACTTCGCGAGCGAGTTTCCGCAGCTTTTCATTCCCAACCTATCGAAAGAATCGTCGAAAAAAGAAGACGTGAGCGAGCGGCCGTGTTAATTTGATGGGGCTACTACAGCACTACAGCGGTAGTTTCCATTTTTCAATTGCTACGTTCCGCTTAACTTACATGCATGTTGTTCTTCCCGCCCCGACCCAGGAGAATGTCATTGTCATTAGGTTCGATCTCTCCAGACTTGATGCTGGGTTGCTGGGATTCCTCCTTGGTAACTTTGATGGGGAAATCCATGAAGTTGTCTTTATCTAGCTTCCTTGTGGCATCCAAATGGATAGAGTTGTCTGATCCCTGGAAATGCATTGGTATGTCCTTATTCTATCGCTGAGCAAGTACTTGGTAGTGGGATAAAGAGAAAGGGTTCAAACGTTAGATTAATTGCGACGATGAGTTATGAGTTATAAGAGAACGGCGAACTCGCTGATTGATACTGGAACAGAACTAATCATCACAACTTTCATAAGTCCAGTAGTTGTTTCGGTCCTGAAACCAGCAATGATCAGTCCCATGTATTGATGCGTACTGCGTACTGGCCAAATGGTTCGGGATGCGGTCTTACCTTGACGTAAAATAAAAGGAAGAACAATGAAATTTAAACTCCAGGAAGAGGTGCATTTCTTGTTTTACGGGAAAGTCCGAGAGATTGCCAGGCCAAAAATGCTCCGATTGTATGTGCCTTCGTAAAATTGAAAGCTTCGACAAACCCAGCCAAAGCGACGTCCTCTTCTCTTGAAGAAATTGTGAGGTGGGATTCAATCGATCGTACCAAAAGCTAGTACACTCTTCAACGAGGTGTCTATTTAGACGCACAGAGCCTTAAATTCGAGTGCCCGGCGAAGCCAAACTTCCATAATCAGAAAGTGTCTTTTTCGATCTGTGTGCAACGCTTTACACATCGCCTTTTATGACTTAACAAAATAAACATTTGAGAACTTTCCTGGTACCAGGGTAGTGGTATGTGACCGAGTAATGTCTTGTCTGGGTGGCCTTCATAAACCCAGTTAAGAGAACTACTACTGGTATCATGCCGACAAATCGATCGTTTTTAATACCGGTATTATTATTCTCGCCCTATTTTCGCAAGAACCATGCGGTTCTAATCATGAAAATATTACCGGTACCAGGGTGTGACTGTTTATAGGGTTGTTTCAACAGCAACTTGACAAAGAGACGTTCGTCGTGAAAAATCTACCGTACTCCGTACCTAGTACATCGTTGAGAAGCTCAAACTGTAGATTTCTTCCCGTGTCTATCATTTTTTGTTTACGCAGGACTGCCACTTGGTTTGGCGGGGGCGCTGCACTACTATCGTACTTTTTGTTGCGTTTTGAAGACAGCCTTCTGTCGCATGCACTGGAAAAATGATGAAAAAAGTACTTGTTGGTACTAGTAATACTTGCCACTGTTGTTTCATAGGGATTGCTATATATCCTGTACAAACGAACCACTCAGCTATTGAGTACCAGGGTAGTAAGCACAGGGGTGCACATCATGCAGGCGCTTGCCGAAAACAATAGAAGTCTAATAGAGGTGTCGTGGCTGGGAGCAAGAGCACTACCTGGTAATAATGATCCAGGAATGGGAAAAGCAAAAAATCCTTGCGCGGATGAGCTTTCTAGTGCCAAGGGACAACGGGTTACCATACTGTCGTGTCTGACTTTAAAAGTGGGCACTGCAACTGTTGTTCTGGTTGTAATAGTACCAGGTAATAATAATATTTAAGACTGGCGCAATAGAAACCGGGGGCTAAAATCTGCCCGTCATCCGGAGAACCCTAAAAAGATTTTGAGTTACTATGGGCCGTTGAAGTTCACTTTGTGGCTCAGTCCCCCCTGTTAACTCTAAGTTTGAAACTTCTTTTTCTATATGAAAAACATCCAGATCATTACAAGAGCTTCATCACTGTATAGAGGATTCAAAAGACTATCCAATGTTATGCCTATCAAAAAATCGACTTTTCCAGGCAGACTAGCCCCCGGTTTCTATTGCGCCAGTCTTATTTATTGACTCTGTGTTGGCCGATGGATGGATGAACGAAGGAATTAGATGACAGGGGCTTTTGTTCATTTCTCTTTTAAGGTTAGAAATAACAATGAAGAACAGATCTTGGATACTTTTCTGAGCTAGCTGGTCTACTACTGTAGATACTAATAGCTAGACTTTGTCTACTCTGGCTTTATCCAGTAGTCTACTGCTAGTACTAGCTAGCTAATGTATCAGCTGCGTACCAGCTATCAACGAACATGGAAATCCAGAAAAATAAATAAATAATACAGTAATAAACAATAATAATAACAAGAACATACTCAGGGTAATAGTTCAAGAAATATGGCTTCGCTAACAAACAGGTCATCAAAAGTCTTTCAAAACTTAGTGAAAGGACGCCGATATTCTGTGCAAGCACGGGAAGCTGTTCTGGTGCATTTTCCTTCCTTTTCAACCTTTTCTTTTTCAACGTCACAGTCCCCGACCTTGCCGCCAGTCGATGATGGAGCTGGACAGCCAAGTCTGTATTCCAATGTTGGTCACGGAGGTGTTCACGACGTTGGAGGATTGGAATCCCTGCTCGGTCGTCCCTTGGATCTCAGTGACCCTGAATTACAAGACTGGGAGCAAGAAGCACACGCCTTGCTGATTGCACTTGTCGGAGAAGGTTATATGACGACCGATGAGCTGCGAAGAAACATTGAGGCAATGACTTCCGAGCATTATATTGGACGTTCGTACTATTGCAAGTGGGCAACATCCATGGCATTGGGGTTAATCGAACGTGGTGTCATCACCTACGCGGAATTGGATCAGCAGCTCTTGGGCGAATGCTCAACAGCAGCAAGGGCATCCTTGGGAGCACCAAAGTTTCGTGTGGGGAAACGTGTACGAGTCCTATCAGAGCAATCCATGGCGCGTTGGCGCAAACCGCACCTAAGGGTGCCTGGGTACATCTTTGGCGTGACGGGTACTGTGGACAGTTACGAAGGCAGTTTTCCTGACCCAGGTTACAAAGCTTTCCGCAGCATGCTCAAGGGGGACCACGGCAAAGACGAAGAACAAAAGGAACATTTATACCGGGTCAAATTTTTGCAAGATGATGTCTGGCCAGAAGGCAAGGGATTAGATTCCGCTGGTCTCAAATCGGATACGATTAACGTTGAAATTTACGAGAACTGGTTGGACGATCACGTCGATAGTTCGAAATGGGAAATTGACCCCGCCAGTACTTTGAAAGCGAGCCATAGCCCTCTACATTCTCACCGCAACCATCACCACCATGATTATAACCACGATCACGATCACGACCATGAACATCTTCCACGCGCTGATTTGGAACAGAGAGCGGTCGACTTGGAATTGTCGTCCAGGTTGTGCAGCACTGGAAGCGTTAATGCAGACGCACAGGCCACTGCTATTGTTGGAGATCGGCTCTGCGAAGCATTGATAGTTCTGCTTTCCAAGCCAGAAAGGCTGGGGTCAAAGTTGAGACCCGGACTGCGAAAAATAATTGATACCATGGAGAGTATACGCGTACGAGCTGATGGGGCGGCTTTAGTGGTCCGGGCTTGGACGGATCCGGCCTTCGAAGAGCGATTATTGGAAGATGCGGCATCTGCGGCAATGGAAATGGGTATACAGACGGCGAATGCAACCACGCCGACCAAACTCAAAGTCGTCAAGTCTAAGCTTCCTGCCGTCGATCAACCAGGTGTCCATAATTTGATTACGTGTACACTATGCAGCTGTTACCCACTTTCCTTACTAGGCCTCTCTCCAAAATGGTACAAATCGAGGTCCTTTCGAGCTCGCGCGGTTCGAGAACCAAGGGCGATGCTTCGCGATTCCTTCGGACTAGACCTGTCGCCTAAGGACTGGTCCATTAGAGTCCATGATAGTACTGCGGATCTTCGGTACCTTGTTTTGCCTCCACGTCCTCCCGACTCGGAAGGATACACTGAGAGAGAGCTGCGGAGCTTAGTGACGCGTGATACTATGATTGGTGTAGCCCTTCCAGAAGGAATCAAGTCGTAGCAAGAAGGGTCCTGATTCAACGTGCGAAAATCCTGGTTTTAAAAAATGAAAAAATGCATGATAGGCAACACTTTATGAATTTAAACGGGGAAGGTTTTACGCTTTGTTCCAGTATGTCGTGTCTGAGTCTCGAGCTCCTTCGCAAAAGTGCAGTTCAACGACCTCAGCCGTCTTGGGATGATGGTCATTCGTAACGCATTGCGAGGTGAAGCCACGTTGGCTTATCTCAAAGCGACGGCCATCAAAACTGCCGTTTGGAGCAAACCATCGCTGCCTGGAATTTCCTGAATCGCATTGTTCGACAAAAATACGTCGACCTGATCGTTCCCAACATTCATTATCACCATTTGCCAACTGGATCAACACTTCATCATTGGGCAAATCCACAAAACGAAATCGCTGGTTGCTGCGCCCGCACTCAGTAATATAGATTTCGTTCGATTTGCAATCTCTTGAGTCTTCGCCATACCAGCAGTATCGACCATTGTAATCATAAGTTGCGCACCATCTTCGTTCAAAGCTTTCTTCCTGCCAGTAGTAACCGTTCTCCCAGTAAAGTTTGAGACGGAAGCTGCTACTTGGTGAAGATCCGGGCTCGGGTGCTCTTCTCTGAGAAATGCAATAATCCTTGCCACTTTGCCCACTTCCTCTGCAACCTGGAACAGATTCAGTTCCAGACCTTTGAAAGCAAACATAGCCAGAGGCACATTGTTGGTCATTATCACAGTCTCCTTGGCACTCTCCAAGTGGGAAGACTGATGAGGGGGATCCATCTGCAAAAAAGAGAACGAGATCAAGCTCAGTGCAGCAATATTAACAAAACAAGGACAAGCACTCAACTGCAAAAGAAACTCACTGTCGCCCACAATTGTAAGTCTGTCTGATGGTGCAGGTGCAGGTGCGGGCGCAGGAGGTATGTTGGAGCTCTTCACACAATAGTCACTGCCACTTTGTCCACTTCCCTTACAACCTGGCACTGATTGTGTTCCAGATCTTTGAAAGCAAACCAAGTCTGGACTACACTCACTATCTGAATCACAATCTCCTTGGCATTCACCTAAAGGGAACACAGATGAGGGAATTCCATCTATGCAGAGATAGGAACACAAAATTAGCACAAAGATAAGAAACAAGTAAGCGCAATATATTGATGGAGGAGTGGTGTCAATAAATTATAGACAAAGGTAGTGCTATCACTAGAGGAACTTACTGTTGCCAACAATTGTAAGACTGTCTGATGGTGCAGGTGCAGGTGCAGGTGCGGGCGCAGGAGGTATGTTGGAGCTCTTCACACAATAGTCACTGCCACTTTGTCCACTTCCCTTACAACCTGGCACTGATTGTGTTCCAGATCTTTGAAAGCAAACCATGTCTGGACCACAATCTGATGATGAGTCACAGTCACCCTGGCATTCTCCAAGTGGGTAGGCTGAGGAGGGAGATCCATCTGAGATTTTTTCATTGGTTTGCGGAGGTAGCGGAGTATTGAATTGAATAGGTGTGGGTCGAGATGTTGAGTTTATGTTTCATTCAGCCAACGTGAACAAGCCATAAAAAATAAAAAGCCATGAGTGAAGGCACTTGGAACTTACTATCTCCTACGAGTGTGAGTGTGTCTGATGGTGATGGTTCATTCGGGGTGCTGGAGGGGATGGTGCAATAATCGGTAGCCCCACCGTCGCTGGAGCCACCACTGCATCCTGGAACTGATTCGTAGCTGTCTCTTTGATAACAGATCAACCCACCTTGGCAATCAGCATCGCGGTCGCAGTCTCCGCCGCAGCGGGGTAGAGGGAATGCATCGGGCGGGTCTCCATTGTTTCCAAGGTACATAATACCCGGAACGAACTGTCGGGCATTGCCAGAGAGTCGTAGATACTGCTGAGCAACGGCACTGAGACCAAAAAGTTGGAGTAAAAAGCAAGAAATCACAAATCGAAAAGCATTCATTGTTCAAGAGGGCAATTTTATGAGAATTCCAGGTTGAACGGTCATCATCATAATGCTTGATCGTCGTTTCTGCGGCTGTCAATCCTTCACCAGGTCTCTTAAGCCTGTCAATTAGTCGTGCGGGAGGTATCTTAAGTGTGCATTTTTAGTGCTGCGAAGCATCTCATCGAGAGCACGGATTGTAAAATATCTTGTATTGGCACAAAATGTTTTTGGTAGTTTAACTCAATCGGCTTCTAGTGTATCTGTGTCCCTAGTCACCTTAACAGTTGTCACGTGCATTTGTTAAATAAAATTGTTGACGCTGCCAGACGACGCTCAGCGGGACACTAAAATTATTTATCATTCAAAGGCACTTGCTGGAATATTTTGGACGATAAAGAGGTACTCGGAGTAGACTACTAGGCTACTCTACACGAAAAGAGCCAGATTTTTATCTAGATATTCTTCCGCTTCGAAATACAACATCTGTACCAGTATGCTACTGGCATTCAGTCTTGCTTCTTTTTGGAGACAACAGCTACTGATGAGTACTGTACCTAGCTAGTAGACTAGTAGTAGGGGTAGCTCTCAACTACAGTACCAGATTACTGCTGTAGGCCAACCATTTCCCCAACCATCTAATAGCTAATACTAGTAGCTCTAGCATTAGTATCGTGTATTTGTTATTGCAGTACGTTCCGTAAGTGTTTGGTAGGCTCTGGAGAAGACTCGTTCGTACCTCTTTTCATCTCGAGCGAATCTCTGCACGTGCTTTCGCAACCCAGCATCGACGACGAGTGCTATATCTGTGGGAATGAAAGCCGCATCACCCAAATTGATCTCTCGTTTGTTCCAGCGTAACAAATATTGAAAGTACTCATTGGAGAATCGATCCACGCTTGACGTGACGAAGGGAAGACTTCCGGGAGCCTCTTCGAGACAGGTCCTGGTCAAATTCTTGAAACACGATTTGGGCATTCCCAGCAAGGTCACGTGACGACCGAGACCGTGAACACCCGATAGTGCTACCCATTCCTCTTCTCGAAGCCCGAGTCGCTCTCCGAAATACAGACGTAATCCGTCCGAATCCAATGCCGCCGAGGGCATGCTTGAGGTAACTTTGGAACGTTTTGTCTTGCCTTCCAAGGAATGTCGAAGGAAGTACGGATCGGCTCCTGTTGCATCTGTGCGCCCCATTCGAAGAGGAATGTGTGGTCCACCCGCGTATTCTACTGCTGCAGCACCCGCTAAAGCAATCGTATCCGCCAAGGATATTGTCTGATACGTCGTATTCTTAATTTTGGTGTTGTATTTTAGATTTTGGTGTTGTTGTTGTTGTTGTTTTTGTTGAATGGTTTGAACTATTTTCAATGGTTTCGACAAAGCTCTATTTTCGATTCGTTCCAATTCGTACTGAATCGATCCATTCGGACCACCGCCTCCCACTACAAGAGAAGTTGCAGAACTTTTGTTGGCATCTGAATCCCAGGTTGTGGCATCATGGAAGGCGAGTCGAATGAGTGGTCCTGCCATTGTCGGATCCTGTTCGAGGAGGCCTGATACTGCCAATCTGATTCGACGAGATTGTGTGGCGTAAAAATCCTCCTCACTACTATAATTTTTATTATCATTACTTCGTTCTGGACAAGCATGTTCACTATCATTATTATTGTTATTGAATAATTCAGGACATTCTACAGAGGATTCAGAAATGGAAAGGAAGGGATACTGTTGTTCTGCTGGTTGGATTAGGACTAGGACGTCTGTATTTCCATTCTTCGATTTGGATGACAACAACGGTGGCGTTTCTCTTGCTGCTGCTTGAGGATGTATCGACTCGAACAGTTTGGAAAAGGACAGTGATAGTGCCAAGAATGCTGATCTAGTCAGCATAGGACCACCTGCTTGTAGAGGAATCATCATTTCGTTTTTCGCTCGTTAGTAGTGTATTCGGGTTAGCTACTACTGGCTAGTACTACGGACAGAGCGTTCATAGCTTGTTAATTAGAGTTTTGAGAGAAGAATGGCAAATGCTGGCACGCCCGTCAGAGCCAGCCGAAGGGAACGTGAGACAAGGAGACCCGAATCCGACGTCACCGGAATGACCCGAAATGCCCCATCCCGTCTCCCACTCAGAAACAGGAACACATCGGGAGAAATC
>Ga0210036_1001430_pt1 | contig 26939 bp, 19 predicted proteins | sample CryGeymeta201515_FD_185469 | JGI IMG/M metagenome (GOLD analysis project Ga0210036, IMG submission 185469) | Groundwater microbial communities from Crystal Geyser aquifers in Utah, USA - Crystal Geyser metaG 2015-15 (SPAdes) (version 2) | ecosystem: Environmental > Aquatic > Deep subsurface >...
CGTTTTTACAAAAATTTGTAAAAAGGTGTACTTTTGGTGTACCAAGTACACCAAAGTACACCAAAATGGTACACCCAGTGGTACACCTTTTTACATATACCCCAGTAGTATCTAGTAGTCTACTACTCCTTTCAGAGGACCCTTGGAGGAGACTATGATGTACTAGTAGTACTGCTATGATGTAGAATTCCCACTAATAAGTCCTACGGGATGCACTTCCCAACGAGACAAAACCATTCAGTCCAATAATGTGCAATAAAATCACAAGCAAATTTTTAGCTTGGTTTTACCAGGTGCACCCCGCCGCCTGAATTTAGTTCACATCCTTATCCTATTCGTGGTACAAACACACTAGTATTCGTATGATTTGTATGATCATCTTCTTGTGGTGTGGTGCACTAAAATCTCAGGCAATTTGAAGCCTGCTTTTAACTAGTGGGGGACACCCAGGGAATTTAGTGCACACTGCAGCAACCACAATATTTGTCTTGTATGGTGCACTAAATTGCAAGGCAATTTGAAGCCTGCTTCTTTTAACTGATGGACACCCTGGGAATTTAGTGCATGTAATACATATTGGTGTGATTCCTATCCTCCTGTGCACTAAAATTGCAGGGAGCTTCTTTAAGCTTGCTTTTATCTAGTGGTCCCATGTGAATTTAGTGCACAGGAGCGATACACTGCAACTCGCCACATTCAAACTGGTATCCTGCCTCATCTTAGCGGTGCACTGCAGCACTAAAATTGCAAGAGAGTTTAAGCTTCTTGCTTCAACTACTAGAGTGTAACCATGGGAAGTTAGTGCACAAAGGGATTCAGTTCCTTTTTGATAGGTAAATTATGGTTCAATGGTCTCTTTCTCAGTGATTTTGAGGTACTATAAGGTGGATCCAACGACCCCCTTAATACTACAAAAAGTCTACTTCATGTGTACCAGTACCAGGGATACCCCTGTGATTTTGAGCAATAGCCCTGTAGGATTATGTCCTAGGGGTACATGCCGCATACTGCTGGAAAAGAGACTTGGGTCCCTTTTTCCATAATACTTTAGACTAGTAGTAGCTCTCTCTCTCTCTCTCTCTCTCTCTCTCTCTCTAGTAATTGCTGTTCTCTTACTACTACGAGCTTGTTCTCTACTAGAGAGTGGCTAGCAAGCTACTAGCTAGTAGCCAGTAGATAGCTGGATATCACTAGTAGGAAATAGAGCGACCCTGTTGACAAAATTTTACCAGGTACAATAGTACTAATAGTCACTCAAAAATACTCTAGCTAATATGAATAGAAGATGATAGCTGAATGCTATCTACGTTGCCAGTCATCATTGTCTTTTAGCATGGGTCATGTGGTAGGCGTGCCTTGAAATTATTTTTCTCGTCTTCCGCTCTAAAATTTTTCAGCGCTTAAAGAAGCTCTCTAGTAGAGCGTTGTTTCAGGGGATTTTTCCGTCAGCTGCTGTTTTTATCCCAACAAATCGTTGATACTTTTTTTCAGCTGCAGATTGGCAATGAAATTACTACGTGGGCATTTGCAAAATCAGAGTGGAGATGATTCGGTGATTCTTCCATGCAGATTATGACGGCAAGAAAGAGCCATTTCTCAGTACCACTCTTGTACAGCAGCAGTACTAGTAGTAGTATCCAGCTACACCAGCCAACCAATAATTTGCTACAAGACTCGTTGATCCTGTCATCAGGTTTTGGTATTCCCCCCCCTTTGATTCTCAACAGGGTGTGGCCACGTTGGGGGGGGGGGGGAAAAAAAACAGTAGTCTTTTTGCTTCTTTCCTGACGTGGTAACATCAAGTCCATGCCGCTCGGGCATTTCAAACCGTAGAAACAAATACGTTTTTTCAAAAGAAGAAATCAGAAGAGTTCCTGCGATTTTTTTAAAAGAACAGAATGACGAAGCGTGCGAATCTGAAACCTGACTCTCACAATTTCATTGTGTCACTTAGTCAACAATATCAATAGCGGCGCGCAACGAAATAAAGCTAATTTGACACAGATAGACAGCTTAAATGACGAACAAAATAGATATGCAAGAAATGCCCAGGGCATCGTATGGACCGGCCGTTTTGGCTCCTTGTCAAAAACGCAATCCCGACAATAATATCAAAAGTCCCTCAACCAGTCTATCGTCCAAGTTGGTGGGAGATGCCGTTGTGGGAACCAGTGTAACGTTCCTCATGGCTCCTTTTCTCACTGTTGTGGACAAAGCAATCGCACAACGAGCAGCTGGAACGCACACCCTGGCTCAATCAAGCATGCAAACGTTGCAGTCCATAATGAAGAAACCAACAGCATTTGTTCGAAATCCAGCGTTTCTGTACGTATGGGCCGTCTACGCATCGACCTACACCACCGCCAACAGTCTCAAGACACTGGTCGAACATCAAGAAAAAATGTCCCCCCGAAGGTTTTCATTAACTCAAGAAACTGTAAACGATACCCATCAGCAAGATCAAGCTGCGCTGGGGAAGATTGGGATCTTTTTGGGAACATCTGTTGCAAACTCTGGGGCCAGTGTGATGAAAGATAGGAAGTTTGCTTACATGTTTTCACCGCAATCGGCATCTAGAAGTAGTGTTGCAAGAACAGTCCCGATAGCATCGTACGGACTCTGGATGTCCCGCGATCTAATTGGTGTCGGTTCGTCGTTTGTCCTACCAGACTTGATTGCCCGAAAGCTGTCGTCCAATCCAGAAGATATGAAGCTAAAGAGGGATGTCGCTCAGTTTTGTGTACCGATTGCCACTCAGCTTGTGGCAGGCCCACTGCATTTGTTAGGTCTCGATTTGTTTAACCGTCCCATGCAGGCCTTGCCAGTCCGCCAACGGCTGGTGGAACGAGTTGCTTTTTTGGCCAATGGATACACGGCTGTCGTGGGAGCTCGCGTCGCCAGAATTATCCCTGGATACGGCTTTGGTGGCGTACTGAATAGCAATTTAAGAGATGGTTGGAGAGAGTATCTACTCGAACGTGACACGACGGAAAGCAGCACGCAAATATCCCTCTCGTCCAAGCTTGGCACTTTGGTGGCGACTGTGCGGACTTGTACACTGGATGTCCTGTCTAGGAGAGTCAGCTATTCCAATTATCTTGTAGATGCATATGTTTGCAAAGTCAAATGTACTAGAAAGATATAGAAATAGATATCATCTGTACTTCATAGCTTCCCTATTCCTACTCGAACCAATCTGCGCATTCTGTTCGGCGTCAACGCTTAAGCGATTTCTTATGTAACTAGTTTACGTGTTTACCCTGGACAAAACAAATGCGCCCAAGGAGCACAATACCAGTACTCGTAGTCATACAGCACGTCTCTCTTTCGCCTGTCGAGTCTATACGATACTGAAGACAAGCGATCCCAAAGCATCCTCCAGCGCTCGCTTTTAGTGTCAATCTCTTCGCTTTGTTTACGAAACGCCTCACTACCTGTCATCAAATACTGCGAAAATTGCGTCAATGCATCCTGATCATTCTCTATTGATACCTCAGGTGGAGACAAACGACGCCCCCCTGGTTTTGTCGTTGCTGGTGCCGTCGTAGAATACAGATCTCCACGCAAAAGAATGTCTTTCTCCTTGCTGTCGCACATTTTGTATTTCTTGTTGTTTTCTTGTCTGGCTATTCGTGCGTTGTTTCTTCTCTATTTACTTTATTCAATTATTGTGATGATGTTGACAAGTAATCTTGGAAAACTTGTGTTCGTCTTGCCTTCTCTACTAGTAGTAGTAGAAGCTAGGTAGCTGTAGCAGCTCCATGGCTACTTCCTGGGTGAAGCTGTTAACTGTTCTCTGAAATCATTTCAGTCTTGTGATAGATAGATAGTCTACTAGCTAGCTAGTAGTCTACTCTACTACTAGCTACTACTAGTAGTTGATGGCAATAATTACGATAATAATGGGATTGAAAACAGAATCAGTTCATGATCTTTGTTGATGATTCGAACCGCAACCCTAAACGAATACAGATGACACAATTAACACACATTCAACGACAAAATCCTAAAAAATATGGAGTAGACTACTCGAGTAGTATCGACTAAAGACGACCCACTACACAGAGGATATATTATTATTATTATTATTAATAATAATAGAGACTAGAGCATACAGTACGCTACAGTTGACCACTTCCTCTGAAAAAATAACGATCAATCCGTAGACTTTAAATTGAGAAAATGTCAAGACTCAGCGAAACAACCGACAATCCCGATAGAGCTGATAACAACGAAGAGCCACCAATTTTTTTATCAGATCAAGAAGATGGCAGCAGAGTCCTGGACATGAAAAACAATGATGACGATGACAAACATAATGGAGAGTACGCGACAGATCGAGCTAGGCCAGGGAAGAAACCTTACAAAAATACACACAGAATGAATGCTCAGGATCAACAGTACAAACAGGAATTCAATATGTTTGATTTGGACAGTAGTGGATCCATTGATATAAAGGACTTGGTGAAGTTTTTTCATAGCAAGGTTCCCGAGGCCGTCCTTAGAGCAGCTGTCAAGCCTTTCGACAGCAACAGGGATGGAAAAATCTCCTTTAACGAATACAAAACAGTGAGAAAGCTGCTGGGAAATGTCAAGTTGCAATTTCTGAAACCAAAGAAGTAGTTGCGCTGTGAAGAGGTCTTAGTCTATGAAAGAGATCTGGTAGTGTATTTGCACTTTTTTTACTTAGTAGCAGTAATACGTAAACACATGATAGTGTTACTAATAGGCAAGTAGACAAATAATAGCGTCGGATAATCAGAATGTTCGCCATGAAACTATCGTAAAGTGAGTGCATATAGTTGCGAGTGCTTAATTATCCTATTGGCATGCCGCATAATCTTACACGGGGATCAACACAAACGTCTTTAAAGCTTAGACCTCCGTTAGATCCTCTTGATCTGTAATCTGTTTCATCATATCAGCGACACTGTACTTAATATTGTTGAACATACGACGGAAATGAACCTCGAGTTCGCAGTACTTTCCATGAGGCTGCTGCAAGTTGTTATGGGCAATCTGACAGATTTGACCCAATGCCACAATTCGGTTCTTCAACTCGTTGCGGCGTTCGGTGGACTGACTATCAAGGAAACCCTTTTGCTTAGAAATGATCATCTCGTACACGCCCTTGTCCAATGGAGGGCCAACATCCTCGCCGTCGTTCTTCCCAGGAGGCAAGACAAGGTGCATGACATCCTTATCCGATTGTGGCACGTCAAGTGAGTCGATGAGGTCGGTCTGTTCACGAAGGGTCTTTTCGGTTTCCAGCCACATGGCACGGTTGTCTGGATCGACAGGCTTACTACCATCTTCCGAGCTCACAACACGCAGTGATTGCTGCAGACTCTCCTCGCCTTCCTTGGCAGGGACACGGTCGACGATGTGCAACAAGACTGAGAGGAAGTCGTTTTGGGTAGAGTCGCTCTCCTTGAAACCCTTGGTTTTCATGTAACAAAAGCGATTATACATCTGTTCAAGACAGGCGCAGAGATGCACAGCTTCGGGTACAGTCCGATGCATTTCCCAGACGCACGACAGGACATTATGGTCCATAGCAATTGTCAGGTCGTCGTTGACGTATCCGAGTCCTTGAATTAACTTGTTAGATGTTTCAAAATAGTCTGATTCCTTGCCCTCACAGAAGTCTTCCAATGTGGTGCTGCACATCCATTCCATCTGAGTCTCGTTGACAGTGGGAAAACACATTTGATTCCTCTGGATCTTACGAATAGCATTGCCAAAGAGTTTTCCCTCGTGAACGAAGTGCTTGGTATCATCGGGATCATTCGATGCCGCCAATGCATATTGTAAGTTCATAAAAGGGTATCGGGGTTGCTTGCCAGTTACATGACTAATCTGTCCAAGCATAAGATTCTCAATGTAAGGCCATTCCATACCGAGATAAATAATGTTACCTTGGACATCGAGACCACGACGACCGGCACGACCTTGCATCTGTTGAGCAATCAAAGGAGTCAAGGCGTCGCCCATATCTCCACAGAAGATACAAGAACGGAAAGGCATATTGACTCCGTAGGCAAGAGCGTCGTCGGAAAAGACCACCGCAAGACGTCCCTTTTGGGCCAATATTTGAACTTGACGACGGTAACAAGCGAAACCAACTTCGTTGGTGTAAATAGCAATGCCACGACGAAGACCGCGGATCAGGGCATGGTTAATGTCAACCGCCTCGCCAGCCTTCTTCATATCGGCAATGATGTCCTCGACTTCATTGAAACCCAGACGTTTTCCGGCGGGTGCGAGCACATACTTTTCGTGGGGCTTGGTGGTATCTTCTTGAATTAACGAATCGTCTACAAAACCTGATTTGGCTTCTTCCTCTGCTTCGGCGGCATTCACACGGTCGGCCTTTCCTGCTGCAACCTTTCGCAAAGCAGCCTTTTCGCGTGCTATCTTGATCAAATCCTGGCGGTAGCTTGGAAATTCAGCAAGCTGAGCACTTTCTAGATCCTGAAGAAGTGTCTTAAACATGTTGAATGCTCCGTAGGTGTTGAGCTGAAAGGCAACGGCTGGAATGAGTTCGTTCTGCTTCAACTGCTCAACAACCCCGTAAAGTTCATCGCTGACATCTTGCTTGGATTCCAAGGGAGGGGGGATCTGGGCATTCCGAAGCCTCTCGTACAGATCTGGATGAGATTCGGACAAGGCGGCAAGGCGAGCCTTGAGACGAATTTCATATTCCTTGGTCTGGTTGAGGTTGACGCGCTTGCTCTCGTCTACTTTTTGGCTAAAGAACTTGTCGGGGTCGTCCAATTCCTCCAAGGCGGTACCAGGGAAAATGGCTCTCATGCGTTTCCACAAATCCATCAAATCATGAGGCGTCATTGAAAGGCCGCCAATCAATTCAGGCTCGTTCTTGAGACGACTGGGAGTCATTGCCGCCACTGGATGCAAGTGAACGAGCTTATGTTTGATCTTCCCATCCTTGCCTTCCGACTTGGTGACAATGTAACGCTGCAGATTGATGAACCGGGCATAATGCTCCTGTAAAATAACATCTGGGACTTTGCTGGGAGCATCAATGGCTGTTGCTTCCACGTGAGTCTTGTTGACAGACGTGAACCAGTCACGGAGTTGTTTGGCATTTCCAATGGTGGCACTCAGGGCAAGCACGGGGCAGCTACACGCCTTGATGATGCGCTGGAGAGCATCTCCCTCAGGCCCGTTCAAGGTATGCACCTCATCCAACACCAAGTACTTAAATTGGTTGTAGCCACCATCCAGAATCATGAATTCGCGTTCTCCTTTGGTCATTTCATCTCCTGCACAACCCCGCACTTTGCTCAAGGATCTTTCCAGGGCACATGGAGTTCCAATGTAGACTTGGGCATCTCCAGTAACTTCCTGGAACGTAATCAAATCAGTGCAGACCGTGACATTCCCCTTGAAGAATTCATAGTAAGTGGCGGCCACCTGCCAAACCAGTACTTCGCTGGGGAGGACAAACAGGACCGTACCACCGGCGTTCTTACAGGTGTAGGTACTGAGCAGCGTTTTCCCGGAGGATGTGGGAGCACAAACCACCGCCGACTGTTTCTTGTCAATGGCATCTAAAATAGAACACTGCCATTCCTCGAGGCGAAACGCGCGATTGTAGCGACTCAGAGGAGGCAAGCGATCCGCCATTTCCGTCAATTGGAAGGAAATCAAATTCTCCTTGCCATTCATGAGCTTGCGAGCATACTTGATGGACTCCTTGTAGCTACCGCGACTGTCCGATCCATCCTTGTACAAGTCGCGCAAGGCCTTACCATCCGCACTCAAAACAAACTTCTCCTTATCATTCTTATCGTCCTTTTTATCCTTCTTCTTGTCCTTTTTGGGGTCCTTCTTGTCTTTTTTAGAATCCTTCTTGTCAGATTTTTCCAGTTCCTTCGCTTCCTTTTTTAGCGCCTTGTCTTTGGCGACCTCTTCATCGGCGCGCTTGAAGGACTCCATCTCTTCGAGGGCCCACAAGATATCGAGCACCTCGGCTTCACTGCCGTGCACAGAACCTTGACGCAAATCACAGACCGCCATGTGAAGCATCTTAATCATGCGATGCATCTTTCCTCCGGTGGTTTCGCAGGTAGCATCCTGTAGCGATTTCAGGGTTTTCAGATTGCTCAATTTTTGCAAATCACGTTCGTGGTCCTTTTTGAGTTTCTCAATAGCGTTGGATTCCTTAATGGAATCGGCCGTGGACTTTTTGCCGTCCTTCTTCTTGCCCTTTTTACCTTTGGCGTCGGCGACAGCTTGCTTGGCCGCAGCGGCGTCGTCCTTCTCCGTCCTAGCAGCTTCTCGCTCGCGGCGCTTCTTTTCTTCTTCCCACTTTTTGGCAGGGTCAAAGATGGAGCCTTCGGGCGGCGCCATATCGCGGAGGATAATCGGAATGGAAGAACGTTGTTTCGTCACAATCACGGCTTTTCTGGTTTCCTTATTGAACGTCTGTTGGTACATACAATGAACGGTTTTTAATGGGTGAGCAGCGAGAAACCAAGAACACGAGCATGTATCGCTTGAAGCGAACGCGAATCACTTTCATCAAAGTCCAAACTAGTTCTCACGTAAAATCACACAATCACACGTACCTTATCAATACCGGCCTTGTACATGAGAGCGTACTTATCCACCCAGTAGACATCAAAAGTACGCATTTTAAAGATAAGTTCTTCATCGTTGAGTCCATCGGCTGCTTCCGCAGCAGCAGCTGCAGCTGCAGCCGCTTGCGGGTTGTTCGACTTTAGTGCCACTTCATTGTTGCTCTTGTTGTTGTTGTTGTTATTGTTGATGTTATTGGCGCTGGCAACATTCGCCTGCTGCGGGGCAGGAACGAAAGACATACACTTCTCGGGAACTCTCGGTTGTGTTTGTGGGGAGTACTTAGTTTAGTAACAAACAAAGACGACGATGAACAACTTTGGTAGCTGTTTAATCGAAGGTTGTTTGGTATTTGTGTCGTTGATTGACCGGGTTAAAAAGGATCGTGGTCGAGGCGCCTCGAAAATTCTTGTAATTTTTTGGCTGCTGCTTCGTCAAGCTGAGAAGTGCCACGAAGACTCAAGGAATTCTTGAGGTCCACAAGTTTTCACGTAGAGGGCAGGCAGGCAGACCAGTGCTAGAAAAGCGAGTCGTTGGTAGCAAAGGGCAAATTTACTGTTAATCATACCAATAGTAGTCTAGTCTAAAAATAATACTTTTATGGGAGCGCTTCAATTCTAAGTACCAGGTACAGTATTCTTCAAGTGGTACCAGGTACAGTATTGGCCGTACGTAGTGGTCTAGTTCCTACGAATAGTGTACAGTATTATTTAATATCATAGGAGTATCGCTTATAAATAGGAAATGAGATTTTTTATACGGTTTATCGCATTTCATGCTCTAGTCCGTCCTAGAGATCAGGACCAGATTCTATTGCTCCAAGGCTTTCCAAAAGCTCAACGACTGGGTGGTCGTTACCAAGCTCGTGCTTGGCCCACCACAAGGCGGATTCTCCAATGCCTGTCAATTCATCCTTGTTGGCACCGTTTTCTACCAAATACTTCACGACCTCTACGTGACCTGCTCTCGCAGCTTCGTGGAGAGGAGTCCAGCCATTGCTGTCCTTCAAATGCACACTATTTTGAGCCTTGCCAACATGCTCTTCGATGGTATTCAAATCTCCACGTTGCGCAGCAATATGAACAGGAGTCGATCCCGTTGTAAAGCTGGCGGCCTTTCCGCGGTTGCTTCCACTGGGGTGGCTTCGTCGCCAGTTCGCCTCCTCGGGAGTTCCCGGAATAATGTAGGGCGGCAATCCGTTGTTTTCGTTTTCGTGACCACCATATCCCTTTTTGGTATCCGCCTTGTACTTAGCGTGGACATCATCCTCAGCTGTTTTTGCATTGTGTCTGAGAGAGTGGCCCGTAGGTTCAAAATGAATGAAAATATTGGCAACAAAGCGTCCTTTCAGAGGGAAGGGGCGACCATGAAGGACCGAATGAGACTCGTAAAGTACCATGTCTCCAGGCTCCATAGTAACATTGACTGCTTTACCATCGTGACCATATACCTCAAGTGGCCACGGTTCATCCAAATCAGATGCTACATTGATAATGGCAGAGCTCACGAGCGGCAAACGATCGACATGGGTCGCTAGAATCGCATTTTCCTTGTAGACGCGAATTCCGTACAACGAACACTCGGTTAATTCTTCTCCAGTCCACGCCTGAATAGTATCCCTCGCAGCGTCCCAAATTTTCTTTTTCAGAGCATACCCACCTCCTCGCAATCCGCTATCCTCCACCGAGACAAAGTAGGAAGGAGAGACCCAGTTGTTGGTATAGGTATTGGCAACACCCCAGGTTTCGATGGTTTGTTTCTCCTTGTTGGCCTCCCAAAATTCCTTGATCAACTTGAAAACCTTTTCGGGTGCTCGGATCTTCTTAAATCCAATTTCGGTGTAATTCTGCATACTCTGAGGTTGGCGTAAACTCATATCGATCCTGTCTTGTTCGGTCATGCGGCATCGGTTCTTCTTATTAGGCCAAGCTTCTTCACACGTTTTGATAAAGTCTTGGTACATTTCTTCACGTCCTGGCAACGGATTCACAACCATGTCCTTGAATTCTGGCGGTGTCGGATGGTTGTCGGGATCCGTATTGTGGGGCAACCAGGCAAAGTTATCGCTGATTCTGCGGTGATGAATCGGAAAGGACACATCCACGCCGTATTCGATCGTAGATTCTTCCGCACGAATCACCGCAGGGATGGCTGAGGCAAGTAGAAAAGATGCAGCACAAAGGCGCTGCAATGTTCCTGTTGTCATGATGAAATTAATCTGCGTTGCGGTGTGTGAGAGTTGTTGAAGGACAAGGGGAGGAGGACCAAGTGGTGAACTCGCAGCTGTTACGGTACTCTAATTCTGCAGTCTTATTTTGTAGCGGGTCTCGTCGTGAGAAGACGGAAGTAAAACCGGCGAACGCTGATTCACCAGCAGGCCACAATAGAGTAGCAGTTAAGAGGCGCAAACGGTCATCTGCCTACCTCGCGCTCGAACTTTACATCACTGAATTATGACCAAAAGCTTTATGATTCAATCTAATAAATAAAAGCTCAACAAGCGAAAATTTTAGATTTTAATCGTGAAAAGGCGGGATCAGAGTAGGAAGCAGCTGGAGATAGGTGGCTGGTACTCGTACCGTACTTCTAGTAAATTATTAAACTGGCAGGCAGGCCGCAGAGACTGTGGAGCGAGATCTAGTAGCACGTCTACCTAGGATTAGCTAACTAGAGTTCCGGCCCCAGCTTGGCCCCTAGACTATTCAAAGCTTGGACTATGGGATGATTCTTGCCATGATATTGATGGGCCAAGTCGAGAGCTGTGAATCCACTATCAATTTTGGCATTGATGTTAGCACCATTCTCCACTAGCAACTCAATAATGGCTTCGGATGTCCCTCCTCGTACAGCTTCATGCAATGGAGTCCATTCATTAACATCCTTCGCGTTTGCCAGCTCGGGTGCTGCCTCTAACGCCTTGGTGAGGAGACCAAAGTTTCCTTGCACGGCGAGACGATGAGCTTCGGTCGCACCGGTCGTAAATTCTTCCTTTGCCATGAGTTTCCATCCATCTATGATCGAGCAGACAGTACCAAGGTTTTTCATAATAGCGTGCAAGGAAAGGGGTTAGCCATTAATGCGATAATACAGAGTGGCAATTTGCAATAAGAAGCAAAAAGCCAACGTACCTGGATTTTCTGCTCTCCAAACTGGTTCTTGGGGAGAACCTGTGGGCGTTGCAAAATAAAGGAAATACAAATGAGATCCTGCTATATGCACTTTGTTTAGTTGAAGATATGTCGCTCAGAAAGTACCTGGAATGACATAAGGGGGTAGATCGCCCTCAGGAATGGATGGCTCTCCAAGCTTCCCTACAGGCTCAAAGTGAACAAAGATATTCGCCATGAACCGTCCTTTGAGAGGAAAGGGGCGCTAAAAACATTCACAGAAACACAGAGGAAAACCAGTTGAGCACTGTACGCGTTATCCAATGCAGTTTCTTTGTACGAAGTGAGATTGACTTACACCGTGCAAAATACTGTGGCTCTCGTACAGCACCAGATCTCCCGGTTCCTTGTTGTTCAACGTTTAATGTTACATCGTGTAAGATTGCCAAGAGATTTCGTAAGAACAAACTGACTATCCCGACCCACTCACTATTACTCACCATAGTCACATTGTACGCCTTTCCATCGTGCCCGATAACTTCGAGAGGCCACGGCTCATCGACGTCCTGGTCGACATTGATGATAGCAGAACTGACCAACGGAAGCCTATCCACATGAGTTGCGAGTACTGCTCCCTCTTCGTAAATTCGAATGCCGTAGAGACTGCACTCAGCCAGTCGTTGCCCTGTCCACTCCTGGATTGTACTCCTTGCAGCATCCCATACCTTCTGTTTGAGGACACGACCTGCATATTTCAAGTCAGGATCTTCGACGGAAACAATTTTGGATGTTCTATCCCAATGGTTCACGTATGTATTTCTTTGTCATGTTAAAAGCGGGTTGTTGTGTACAGTAAATTCATTGTTGCGATTTCATATTTTTCAAATTTTATAAGGGAAAGTGTCAGATAATGATGCTCCAAAAACAAGTACAATAGAGCAGAAACAATCTTGCCCAAAACTCACCCTACTGGCCATGATTCCTTCTTGGCACGATCTCGGTTATGATCCCAAAATTCCTTCAAAAGGGAATAAACTTCGTCAGGTGCCCTGATTTTGGTGAATCCCTGTAATGGTTGTAAATATCGGAGAAACACGTTACAGTATGTAAGCAAACGTGCTTAAAAGAAATATTCACAAATATAAATGCAAACAATAGTCCTACCATCTTCGTGTAATTGACCATGGATTGTGGTTGCCGGAGAGACATTTCAATGCGATCCTGTTCATTTTGCCAGCAACGGAATCCCTTTTTCCCGTACTCCTCTTGGCATCCGTTGATGAGATTTTGGTAGATAGTCTGGCGATCGCCCAGTGGCCCATCAGTGGGTACTTCGGCACTGTGCATGGGGTACGACTGAATCGATTGTCAAAGGAAGGGTGAGCCCAAAGAAAGAAGTAAAGAAATTAATCTCGGAGCAAAAATGCCACCGGCAACTCAAAGGAAAATGACTAACAGAGTTAAAAGACATACCACATCGACACCATATTCCGCGGCAATGGCAGCATGCGGAGCCAGTAGAGCAATTGACGCTAACAGAAGTGGGGACGAAGTCATTCTAAAAAAAGATGCCATTGTTGCTTTGTTTCTACTACTAGCTAGTAGACGAATACAACTATTTATTTTATTGGGGAGACTGCGAGATAGAGTAATAATAAAGTGAGAAGAGTGTGGAAGACATTTTGAAAAGTGCAGATGTCTTCGTTCTTCGCAAAGCTCTTTGTCACGATTCTCAATCACGAGTTCAGGTTTCAACTCTCGCCCCCCTCCTCCGAATCCAACATAGGGTCTACTCGAGTAATACTTAAAGTGAGAAGAGTACTCCCAACGAGTACGTAGTCTATAGTCTTTTTGTGAGCGCTTCACCAGATGCTATATCGAGTAGGTACAGATGCTATATCGAGTAGGCACTCGTAGGCTCTGGTTCGGCTGTGCACGCATCTAGCGTCTGCTATTATAGCTCTGGGCCAAACTCTCGGGCTCCAAATGTTTGCAGGAAGTGCGAGATTTTATTGCTGCAGAAACAAGAAAATGACCGTGAGATGAAGATTCATCGTTGAAGCGCAACCATGCTTTCAAGAAAAAGCGACAATAGTGCAGTAACTTACTTGTGGGTCATCCTTTTGCTGTACTTTCGGGCATGGTGGAGAGGAGAACGCCCATCGTTGGTCAATGCATTGGCATCCGCGCCTTTCTCGAGCAAATAGTAGACGCAATCAGAACATTGAGAGCGAACAGCTTCATGAAGCGCAGTCCATCCATTCTGGTCCTTGGCTTCCACTAAGCCAGGATTTGTATCGATATGACGAGCCAATTCAACGACATTGCCTCGAATGGCAGATTTATGAGCGTCTGTGGATGCACTGGTGAATTGAGGCGTTTGACCATTGAACTTCCAACCCATTGGATGTTGCCGGCGCCAGACGAATTCTTCCTCAGATCCTGGTATGATATAAGGAGGGAACTCCCCAGTGACATTGAGATCGGGCGTCGTCTTGAGTGGCCCCACTGGCTCCTATTATGTGACAAAGAATAACGTCAGCAGTGCACAGTTCCATACAAGCACCAAGCATCAGATTCATCAACAGGAGCAGGACTTACAAAGTGGACAAAAATGTTAGCCATAAAACGGCCTTTAAGAGGAAAGGGGCGACCATGCAGGAGTGAATGAGACTCGTACAGTACCTGCAAAAGGAGAACAGCAGTTGTGAGTAATTCAGATGTTTTCACCTGCAGGTAATGCAGCAGAATTAGCGTTTGCACTTACAAGATCACCAGGCTCCATGGTAACATTATGAGCTTTTCCATCTCGCCCTATCACTTCCAATGGCCTGCAAACGTGTCAGAGAATGTCATTGGGCAGAACACTACGTAAAACAACTGCTGGCTTACCATGGTTCATCTACGTCTTGGTCTACATTTATAATTGCAGAGCTTACAAGAGGTAGTCTGTCAACATGTGGGGCTAGCACAGCACCAGTCTCGTAAACTCGTATTCCATACAAGCTCACTTCCGCCAGCCTCATACCAGTCCACTCTTGTATAGAATCCCTGGTGGTATCCCAAATCATCTGCTTTAAGTCAAAACCCCCTCCCTTCAAAGTCTTGTTTTCTACACTAACCATTTTGCTGTGTCTAAGCATTCGTTGAGCGAAAAAAAAAGAAGAAGTAGCTGGGTCAGCAAAGAAAAGTCGCAGCTCACTTTTATCAACACGAATAGACGGCATGAACTTACGACTCCCAATGATTTGTATAGGTGTTCCCTGGCTTCCAGTTTTCATAGCTGGCTGCGTCTTTGTTGAGTTCCCAAAACCCTCTCAATAGATTCATGACCCTTTCTGGGGCTCGAATTTTCGTATAACCAGTCTTTGTAAAATTGATCATGGACTGTGGTTGGCGCAGAGACATTGAAATTCTAGCACGTTCGTTGGATAGACATCTTTCGCCTGCCTCCCCGTAAAAATTTATGCACCCTTGAATGTAATGTGTGTAAAACGCTTGACGGTCGCCAAGGGGTTGCAGGGCGCTAGTTGCGTACTCTTCGGGCATTCGATATGACGGATCTTGGTTGTGTGGTAACCACGGATAATTGGATGATACGTTTTCGTGGTGCATAGGATAGGACTGGAGCGAAAAAAAGCAGAGAATATTTGTGTTAGACTAGGCCGTCAAACTACGAACTTTAAATGAGAAGAGAAATTACTTACTACATCAACTCCGTAATCAACACCCGGTTCTACAGAAGCCACAGCCAAAAGGCATGTGGAAAGAAAAATACCGGGGCGAAGCCAGGAAAGGCATGCGCATACTGAGTGAAAAATACCGGAAGAAAGCCACGATTTCATCGCCTGGTAGCTAGCTTGTTGCTTGTATATGAACGGTTGCTTTGTGATCGTTATTTATGATACAGATCTTTGTGATCGTAATATGATACAGAGTATCGAAGAGATATCAAGTTATGATGGTTGCCAATTGCAAGTTACAGAGAGTGATAATGCGAAGCCAAAGGGCATGCAAGAAGGAACACGAATAGCGAAGTTGGAATCGGAAAGTCATGAGTCATTTTTCATTCACGAATGACCGTGACCGACATTCTACCTACAGTTGTACTACTATTACTATTGATTAGCGCCGCGCTACAGAGACTACAACATGAATCTCCAGCAACACATTAATATTATTAGTATGCGCTACTACTAACAGGAAGCTTAGGTATGTTGATAGCATTCTTTGTGTGTAATCCAGCTGTTGGCCATGCAGATCAAGGAGTCATCCCCTAATTCCTCTCATTCATACAGTACCTGTTGTAGCCCATGGCATGAATATTCACTCCCTATCATTACTCTTATAAATTCACTTAAAGAGATAAATACAGTACATGCATCACTCTGACCCCAGCTTAAGTTGAAAATTTGCTTTATTTTTTCTTGAGACTTTTCAAAAATGAGGGCAGTTTGTCAGCACCTGGTCCACCAGCTGGCTTGGAGGACCGCGGTGCAGGGATTGGCTTGCCTGCGGTGGCTGGTTGCGCTGCTTGTTTACTATTGACAGGAGCACGCTTTTTGGTGGACTGCTCCGCTCGTACATCATTAAAAGCAGGCTCTTCCTGGCGAGAAGTAGATTGTTTTACGTCCTTGTTCCTTCGTGCAATGGCTTCGAGTTGTCCATCGGAAGATTCAAATCCTGTTGCCAACACTGTGATCGAAATATTGTCTTCCAAGGTATCATCGACTAGGGCTCCAAAAATGACATTGGCATCTGCTTCCACAGTAGAGTAAATCAGCTTGGCAGCTTGATTGACCTCATTCAATGATAGATTGGGTCCTCCACTAATATTGAAGACAACACCCTTAGCATTTTCGATAGTTGAATCCAGCAGTGGACTTGAAATGGCAGCAGCTGCTGCATCTTCTGCCGCAGTTTTTCCACTACCAATTCCAATTCCCATCAAGGCAGTGCCAGCTCCCCGCATAATAGATCTAACATCGGCAAAATCCACATTGATAAGACCAGGTTTGACAATGATATCAGAAATGCCAACCACACCCTGCCTTAAAATATCATCCGCTACAGCAAAGGCCCTTTCTATGGGCGTGTCATCAGGGATTATTTCCAAAAGTCGATCATTGGAGACGATAATGACAGTGTCTACATTTTCACGAAGACGCTCAATGGCGGCGATAGCTTGCTTCATGCGCCTCTTTCCCTCAAATGCAAATGGTTTCGTGACAATGCCAACAGTCAAACAACCCTGTTCCTTGGCTACCTGGGCCACCACAGGGCAAGCACCACTCCCAGTTCCTCCTCCCATACCACTAGTGATAAAGCATAAGTCAGTTCCAGCCACCATGGCTTCAATTTCATGGAGTGATTCTTCCGCCTTTCGACACGAAAAAAGAATAGTTTCGAGTTTGAATGAGGGACAATGATGTCGCGGCAAAACATTACTCTGTACTATTACAGCATTACAGCACACACAGTCATTAGATATTCGATAACATACCGCCATTCGTCCAATATCTGGATTTCCTCCTGCTCCTAATCCTCGCGTCACTGAAGCTCCAATGTTCAGAACTTTGGCGCCCTTGGCTTTGGATCGGCCCAGTGCCTGGGCATCCGTATTGATGGCCCAAAAATCAACACCCCCAACGGCAGTATCCAGCATACGATCGACGGCATTGGATCCGCCTCCTCCGACACCAATCACCTTAATGACACAGGGACTGAGACCGCCATCAGGATATATGGCATTGGCTCTTGGCTCTGTATCATCATAATAACTCGATAAAAAATCCTCATCATCGTCGTCAAAGGCACTGTTGATACTGGTAGAACTCCTCTTCTTACTACTAATGATGCCAGCACCAGATTTATGTCGGAATCCTGTAAATGTCCAATGAGCTGGAGGTTTCCAGTTGCTATTGCTATTAATATTGTTGTTATTGAGATTGTTGTTGATATTACTACTTTTGGACGACGAAGAAAAGGATGACGACGACATGGCCAAATGCAAGGCAGCCGTCGGTGTCATCGAGGAGGAAAACAACCAAAGACCGAACCATTGTCGTAGTTGTGTGTGTGACAGGACCATCGTTACTGTTTTGAATGCTACTGTTAGAACACGTGTTGTGGTTAATCGGTTTGAGAGTCGTTCAACGGGCACAAAAATGATAACTTAACGACGACAGAATAATAATGATAATATCAGTACTAGTAGACTAGACGAGTCAAGCTAGGTCTGCCTCTTTATTTTCATGGGGTTCTCCTCCTCCGATGAACCTCTCTCATCATGCATCTGATTTTTCAAAAAAATAGTATTGCACCGCCTCCAAAAACGGTAGCCTTACCCCTATTGTACCAAACTGCAGCTTCAAGATCGGATCTTCCAGGTGGAAGACTCAGTTCTTGCGCTCTTTGGGATTTCCATAATCTTAATATCCCAAACAAAAACACATTTCCAGGAAGCACAACAGCAGACAGCAGCCACAGCCATTGGAAGAGACCAATATATAATACCTACAACCAATTGAAACCCAGGACTGAAGGCAAAGCATCTTATCTCATCTTACTCGTAGAAGAAATAGCTGCAATTATTATGAGATCCATCTCCAATTTCCTGGCCTCATTGGCTCTGCTGTTGGTATCCAAATTGGGCAACGATCCAGCTACTGGATTCACGACCGTATCTCGGTATAATGATCGTGCCATGGCGCCCATACCAACCGTAACATCCGTAAATTCAAAGCCACACTTTAAAAGTTCGTTACCCGCATCTATTTCGCCACTGTTTCATCATCCTCGGCAACCAAACGAGAAATACAACGGCATCTCATCGTACGACAAGAAATTACAACAACAGCAGCAACGAACCCAAAGATCGATTGCATCCAAGCTACTGCAACGCATTCCCAAACCTCAGTTCGATACATTGGCAGCTGCTAATTTGGAACATGCATTAACGGCGGGACTGTTCGGGAGTGCACTGCAACGTGTCAAGAAATTGCACGATCCCAAAACCTACCTGGTACTGGGATTACTGTCGGGTTTGAAATGGGACTGGTGTTTCAAATCGCCCTACTTTTGGTTTGCCATGGGATTCTGCATCAAATGGTACCGGGCTCGGTACGTGTACAAAATTCCCGTCTGGGATCGACAGCCCAACTGGAACAACGTTATTACCAGCAAGGAACAAGAGAAGGATTTGAAAGCCTTTACCTGCAAGAATTGTGGATCGACTATTTTCATTGCCAAGACACGCGAATTTTTCTTCGAAGGATCGACAGGTTAGTTGTTCAAAGTTGTATCATGGTTGTATGCGATTGTGCTTAGTATTTTGTTTTGTCTGTTTTGAAATGCTCATCTCTCCTATCATGCTATTGCTTTCACAGGTATTGGAGGACTTGGCTGCTTTACCTGCGGAGCCAAGGGAAAGGACAACTTTGTCATGGACCGTGATCGTATCGTAGAAGATGGTGCGTTTTTATGTAGAGTTTGGTTCAATGTTGGATTGTGTTGTTGTATTCAGTGTATAGTATGCATGGTACTGCGGACAGGCAGAAAAATGCTCATTACTAGTATCTTGTACTGGTTTTTAAATTCCGTTTTGATCGATTTTGATTTTCCTAACCATTTTATTCCTTCACTGCATCGACATCATAGTGGCCGATGAGGACGATTATTTTGACTACGAGCGACCCTTGGATTTTGTATCCAGAGCAGAACGACGTAAGCTTCTGAAGGAAGCCAAAGGTGACGAAGAAGTGGCCAACAGAATCTTGGCAGAGCGAACCACTGGAATGTCATCAGATCAAAGTGACGACGCTACTGCATCCAGCGACGATAATGGTGAAAGCAACGACGGGGAAGTGAATATGGTCTTGGATGCTGAAATTGACGAGGAGCAAGTTGTTGAGGATGTTGATGATGTGGTCGAAGAAAGCGAGGGTGTTATAGAACAAGTCGAAGAAAACGAACCAGAGGTGCAGGAGCCACCCAAAAAGGAATTCAAAAGGCCAACCGATAAGAAGAAGGAAAATGACGAAGACGACTTTGATCTCGACAGTTTATAAGTTGGAGACCTAGACATAACATAGTCATGTCGTTTCATTATGAAAAATAGAAATTGTTCTTGCTAGCTGCGCGTTCTGTGAATTATAGACGAAGAACGGAAATATAATATTATTTCTAAAACAAGCAATATTGTCTTCGTTTTCATGCTTTCAACTGATCTATTATGAGCTTGACGATCACCAGCCAGAGTAGCAATGCTTTGGTTTACCTACACTAGTACTACTATTCTAGCTACTACTACTAGCTAGCTAGTAGTAGAATAGTAGTACTAGACTAGTAGTAGCTAGCTAGAGTAGTACCTACTAGGGTACTACTACTAGTACTAGCTAGTAGCCTGGTCTATCAGGATTCAGGATTCATTCGTGGATCGTCCTACGAGTCGAATAAAAAGATCTTTGAGCTCATGACCCAAACTCTGACTGGTCTCATGCCTTTTAACCACCCTTTTATCTACTCGAGTATTCATTTTCTTGACGAATCTTTCTTTTAATGTACTGTACTGGACTTGCAACTTGCAAACGGCGTGCACACACAAACACAAAGAAACACCATGATAGAGGAGAACGAGAGCACGAAAAAACCGCGTCGTGTCATTCGTCGCAAACGACGCTCAGCAACGTCGGAAGTACCTCCTGTTGATCCTGTCTTGTTGCAAAAGGTCGTGAAAGAATCGGGATTGCCCAAAGCGTACTCGTTCGAATTGGAAAAGTCGGTGCAACGCATATTATCCTTGAAGGCCTCACACGTGGCACTCCAAATGCCAGAAGGGCTTCTGTTGTACGCGACGGTGCTGGTGGATGCATTGACAAGATTGGCAGCTCCCGTCCTCCAACAAGTCTCCATTTTGGGCGACGTAACCTACGGTGCATGTTGTGTAGGGGATCTGGATGCGCAAGCCCTTGGGGCTCAGTTGCTCATTCATTACGGGCATTCATGTTTGGTGCCATTGCAACATACAGCATTGCCGTGTCTATACGTATTTGTGGAAATTCAGCTCGATATTCCTCATTTAGTGGATTGCCTGGGTGCAACTTTAAAGCAAGCCAACAATTTGGAGTGCGACGAAGAATCACCTCACATTTACATATTGGGGACGGTCCAATTTCGACATGCCCTTGTAGAGGCCAAAGAATTGCTGATGACCCAAAAAGGTTATCCTAATGTTTCCATTCCCCAAGTAAAGCCACTATCGCCGGGCGAAGTGCTGGGATGCACCTCTCCGACATTGGACCAACATACCACCAGGAAAGCTGTCGTCTGCTTTGTGGCAGATGGACGATTTCATTTGGAATCCACGCTCATTTCTAATCCCCATATTGCTGTCTTCTATAGATACGACCCCTACGGTAAGACCATGACGGAGGAGTCTTATGATCATTCTGCCATGCACGCAATACGGAAACAAGCCATTGCCAGGACGGCTCAATCCGCCAATATCTTTGGCATTATTCTGGGAACATTGGGTAGACAAGGCAATCCTGCCATAGTCAAGCAAATCCAAACGCAATTGCGCTCGCACCAAAAACGATCATTCTTGATGCTGCTGTCGGAAATTACTCCCGCCAAGTTGCAACTGTTTGGTGACAAGGTAGATGCATGGGTTCAAGTTGCTTGTCCTCGATTGAGTGTAGACTGGGGACACTTTCTCAGTCAAAAACCAGTGCTTACACCGTATGAATTGTCAGTTTGTCTGGGGGAGACAGAATGGAAAGAGGTGTATCCCATGGACTTTTACAGTAAGGACGGAGGGCCTTGGAGCAATTATCACGAGGACACCAAAGATCGCCAGCTCTGAGCAGGATTGTGCTGTAGTGAATTGGAATAAGAAAAGGTAAGCAGCACTGTAGCATTTGTATCATACAGAGTGAGGCAACAGACGACGCGCGATTTCATTGGTGATGGATTCTGTCCGACAGGGCACAATGAATCATTCCCTCCATTATTGCGCCAGAAAAGACCTACATAGATTCATTCACTTTCTGCAACACACAACCATTTTATCTGATCGTTATGACCAGACGCATCCCAACTGTGTTGCAGCATTCGAATTTATGACATTTTGTGCTTTTGATTTTCTACGCTTTTGGTAAAGCTAACAACATATTACATGTTACTTTTTTGAAGGATAGCAGGCAGCAAGATCGCAAAGTCGCAGGCAAGAAGACTATAAACAAATGCTTTCACGATTACGCTATAAATGCGTAAAAGAACTAAGGTGCATGTGGCGCAATGCTCTTGGCACCACATTTGAGCAGTGCTTTGACAGTTGGGTGATCTTCGTCAAACATGTGCAATGCCCACTGTGTTTAGCGAAAGAAAGAGACATGACAGTGTCAGACAAAAAGCCGCTAACAAGAGAATCGTGCATGCATTTGCGCCAATTAATACATACCCACAGCGCCGTGCCACCATCTCCATCATTTGTTCTAATATTGATTTCCGCTTGATCCATGAGTCCACAAAGGTATTCGACCACTGTCCAGGAAGGAGTGAGTAAATAAAAGGAAAGAGTATGGCTAGTGTAAGCATGCATCAACGAAATAGTCATCGCTATTAAAGAAACAAACTTGCGACCGAAGAAATCCAAAGCGATAACGTACCTCTCGTATGACCTGCTCTTGCAGCTTCGTGGAGAGCTGTCCAGCCGTTTGCATCCCTTTTTGTTAGAATGCTTGGATCTTCGGCGACCAGTTCTTTCATTCGAACAAGAAATCCTTTGGCCGCCAGGTTATGAAAAAAACGTTCCTCATCCACGCCCTTGTCAATGTATTGTTTTTCTTTGCCAGCATCTACTGTCTCTTTTGTGCGGGGTTTAGCAGGACGTTTCACAAAGACATACTTTTGCTCCCACCGATCTTGAAGATACTGTGGCACGTAATAGGGTGGTTCCTTTTGCTTTCGCTGCCACACCTCGTTGACTCTCTGTTGATGTTCTTGATCCGCCAAACTATCTGCGCCTCGTTGTCGTTTCAAAGCAGCTTCAAACAATTTCTGGGGATCCCGTCGCAGATTACCTGCATGCCGCTGGCTGTATCCGACAGGTTCAAAATGAAAGTATACTTCACTGTACATTCGTCCCTTTAGAGGATACGGTCTTCCGTAAATTACTGACGCGCCCTCCAACAGAACCATATCTCCTGCTTCGGTGGTGATGTTGATGCGTTTCCCATCGTGTTGAATCACTTCCAGTGGCCACTTTTCCTCTTCTTCTTGTTCTTGCTCACCTTGTTTTCCGACATGGACCAAGGCAGTAACCACAAAGGGCAATTGATTGACAGAGGGTACTACAACAGCATTTCGTCGAAATTCTCGAATGCCTTGAATGCTGGTTGCCACGAGTGGAGTCTGACACCACTCTTCTAGTATGGTTTGAATTTGATGTACCATTTCCTGTCGTTTGTTGGCCGGAATAGATACTGGTACCGTACCAGCAAGCGATAAAGAGGAGGAGGAGGAGGAGGAAGAATAAGAAGAAGAACCATAAATGGAAAGACTCTTAATGACCCTTTCCCAATGGTTGGCGTAAATGGTACTGGGCGGCCAACTTTCTCGTAGCATGCTGCTTTCCTGTACTGCATTATTGTTTTCGTTCTGATGTTGTTGATTGTAAAATTCGGTAAGGGTTGTCGCAACGAATGTGGGTGCCCTGCGTTTCGCAACTCCCGTTTGAGTGTAATTGCGCATGGTAGGAGGCTGCAAGATGTTGGTCGTCATGCGCTTCCGATCTGCAGCTTGACATTCTTCTTCGCTGTGTACCATGGAACATCCCTTCATGAAGGATTGGTACCGCGTCATCACATTGTCACGCTCATCTTTCTGGTTGTGTCGGTTAGCATGATAGTGCATCGGCCACGAAACATCCACCCCATCAGGTTGAATATTCCAGTACTCAGGATCATCATTGCTCCACGTTTCTTCTTCCACATGCTGTTGACGTATCTCATCGAGGTTCCGCTGCTGCTGCTGCTGTTCTTCCTGAAGTTCTATCATCTGTTCTGCATAGGGTTGCTGATTGTCCGGTTGATCGTGCGCCTCATTTGGCCGGTGGTATTGATCCTGTTGTACCGGATCTTCCAGATGATGTTGCTGGTGTTGTTCGTCACGTGATTCTTCATAAGAAACTTCCTCTGGATGATGATGCTGTTGATGCTGTTGATCCTCGGCGAAACCACAGTGTATGGTCAAATGCCACGCACAACACACCAGTACCAGAAGCCATCTAGCAGAATTCATCAACACCATCTTTGGCCGTTTGTGCCTTGTGCAGTGATCGACAGCCTTGCTAGCTAGCTACTTATATTATTGTTGAAAATTTATTGATGATACGAGTACAGAAATAGAGTACTCAAAATACTCGAGCGAGTGTATGTTAAGGTAGTAGAGTCTGAATATTATTGTGATGTACTCTAATCTAGCTACTAGCTAGCTAGGAGGAGCTACTGTAGCTAGTAGCTACTAGCTAGTACTACTACTACTACTACTACTCTCTACTAGTACTACTAGCTAGAGTAGTAGAGCTAGTACTACTTAGCTACCACGAGCGAGTGGTACTAGAGTAGGGGTACCAGTATGCTCTACTCGTATCTGCGATCTGTGCTCGCATCGTTTACGTACTGGTATCGAATTAATCACCAAAAAGCCTGCTGTACCGTACTCTACTTTAGAGCATAATTAACCTCAACATTAAACTGGATAAAGATTTTTACAGATCTAAATAAATACAAATTCATAAATAGAGTAAAAACGAAATGATAATAATGATTCGGATGAATCAGAAGCTTTATGAAAAAGGCAGTCGAAAGACGAAGGAGTGTTCAAGTCGCGACTGTCTTGTTGGCATTTGGCATAAAAGAGAGTAAAAAATACGAGGCATTTTAATAACACAATTACGACTATTACTTTGTAAACTGTTGTCCTTCTCAACATAACAGCATCATCTTTCGTATTTCGTATCTGTAAGACAAACAACAACAGCAGCAGTAACGCAGCAACGTTGACACGCAACTGCCAAGTTTCTTTGGACAAATCGAGCCGTCGTAATAATAATTTTCTGTAAGTCTCGCAATGTCCTGGAGCTTTGAAGTATCACTGGCATTCGCTCTTATAGAGACTGCCAGTACGGCCTTTATTTATTGGAGAGCCAAGCGCACGAACGATCCCTACATTCGAGCTCAATTGTGGATTTTACCCCTGCTCATTACAATTTTACTGGTGGAAATTGCCGAAGCCTTTATCTGGTTGGATACAACCTTATTACCCATTACTGCCAAAGATGGACCATCATGCTCCACTTATAATCGGAATTGGACCTTTGTTTTTTGGTTTCTCATGTTTCCGTGGCAGCCACTGCTTTGCATCATTCCGTGTCGAAGGGTCGGACATCCTCGCAACAAGGATATATTCATGGCAGTAGAACTGGTAGCCTGGTTTCTTCCTGTCTAGCACATTTTTATATACTTGGGTCAAGTGATTCCTCAATCCATGAACTCAAACTTTACGCCAGCTCCGCCGAGACTCAACATTCAAAAACATGCCATGCAAATATTTGTCAACAGTGAAACATGTACGTACATTGGTACCAATGGCCACTTATTTTGGACCCTGGCCACAGCTGATTGCTGGGCTACGCCCAATGTCTCCTGTTATATCATTCTTTGCATGGCAATGTTGTGTGCCAAGCCAAAACGATTCTTCGCTGGAGTTGGAATTTGGATGGGATTGCTCGTGCTCAGTCTCAATTCCTATTACCGGGGTTCAGTAGAAACAGCTAGTATGTGGTGCTGGACAGGTATTCTCATGCACTTTTATTTCATTGCCCAACCATACGTGCTACCCTGCAATGATCAAAATTCCTATTGCCCAGATACCTTTGCATATTCCAGTGGGGACAATCTTCCAATAACGAAATCATCGCTGGAAAAAGGAAGTTAACTATGCAAGTCGTACAGTACAACAATGCTCGTCTTGTCATGCATGTAGAAGTTAAAATTAAATTTGAAGATGCGACAGCGCTTCCACTATCTCACAAACTGCTGGACAAAATTTTCTCCCAATCCAACATCTTTGTAATGCTTCTTTGCTAGTTCAAGCTTCGTGAAAACATCATCGGCTCCTACCACGTTGCCCTCGGCATCACAATACAAGAGACTTCCTGTCACATGGAATAAGGTAATCATTTCATCGACTCCCTCTGGCACTACTAGCGTGTGGATTTCGCCGGGTGGTTCAAACACGTAGCTTCCTGCTTCGGCAATCCAATCATGTTCCAAATACCGCCAGGAACCTTTCAGTACATGCCCGTGAACAGGCCCAGGATGCCGATGTCTGGACAGCATCCCCGAACCCTTAACACGAAGAAGATTTACATAGTAACCTCCCGATGTGCAGAGACAGAGGGGTCGGAAGCTGACTGTGTCTGTCTGCGGGACCCAAAGGAGGTCTTCGTCAACATCAGAAGGAAGGACATTGTGAACGAAAATATCTGGTAGCGCCTCCTTTATGGGACTTCCTTGGTAAGGCTGAAACGCGTCGCTAATGGCATCTGGCTTGATATCCTCTCGTGTTGCTCGCAGTTGCTGCAATAATTGCAGTGACATGCTTTGCATGGGCAACGGTGGTGCTAAGGAGAAAGAAGATCCTCCTCTCACAGAGAGAAGAATTATCCAGCTTGCTTTGATAAACATCTGAGTTTTACCGTAGCTCACGTGCTCGCTTTGGCAAGGCCTTGTCCCCTATTCAAGCGCCCGTGTTAATAGGTGTTAGTCGAGTGTCTTAATTATTTGTTTAGTTTCTTGTGCTTTGCCTTCCGATGGGACCTTCGACAACCACATAAAAGGTAACATAAAACAACACCAACCTACTAGCTAAGTAGCTAGCTGGCTACTACAGTAGCTAGTAGTAGGCATCTGTTATCACCATTCCCGGGATATGGAAAAATCCCGGGGCTGTGTATCCAATTTTCCGGGATATCCATATCCCGGGCTTGTTTGACGATTTAGTGATCACCAATTCAGGGATATTGAAAAATCACGGGATGTATTTTATGCTTATATTCGGAATGAATAGTTTAATGTTACATTGTATTTAGATGAATTAAATTAAAGTGGTTCAGCAGCTACCTGTTAAATGCTAACTTAAAAGGGCTTGACCATTTTATTT
>Ga0210036_1001433_pt1 | contig 26910 bp, 15 predicted proteins | sample CryGeymeta201515_FD_185469 | JGI IMG/M metagenome (GOLD analysis project Ga0210036, IMG submission 185469) | Groundwater microbial communities from Crystal Geyser aquifers in Utah, USA - Crystal Geyser metaG 2015-15 (SPAdes) (version 2) | ecosystem: Environmental > Aquatic > Deep subsurface >...
TGGTCGGCTTTCTCTTGTTGCTCCGCAAACTCTTTTTCTTTCTGCAATTCCAGCTTTTCATCAGATTTCTTATGCTTGTGATGGTGCTTCAACCTGCGTTGCGTTAATGGCACATTGGCATCATATTCGGCACTCGCGTCGTTTAAGCGATCTAGGTGTAGCGACCAAGATTCTTGATCTTCCACAGGGTGTTTCTCAGATGATACCATGGTCTCCTTTCTAACGTATTGTTATTGAACTTGACCGATCAAAGTGATTAATGGAGGACAAGAGAGGGGAGGGGGGGGTGCGCGTGATGTTTCTTGTGGTGGGTATTTTCTCATCCTCAAAACATTCAATATCATCGAGAAAATGAATCTCTGAACGAATCTCTAAAATAGGTTGCTTGTGAGTGACACGACTGAGAATTCCGCCCGGGCATACAGGATAGTGACGTCATCCACTTATCCGGCACTCCCGTACCAGGTAGAGAGGTCAGGAGAAACGGAGAAACAACACTAACCAAGGCGACATGAACGATGCAGGATGGATATACAAAGCCTCCTTTCTCAATGCTGTCATCGCGGTATTTTAGCTATCTCGCAACTCCGATGACCGAATCTGTCGTCGTGCTGTAAAATTTCTCAAAATTTGACAGAAAATTCTCTTTTTCTTGCTTCTTGATGTGTCCATCCAACATCCAACTAGCGTTGGTAATACACCACTTGATTAGCTTTGACTTGTACAGAATCAAGGCTCCGAGCAAGACTTGTTGCATTTGCTCTGTATAATTATGCGTTTGAAGTCTTCTAGTCGCACCAAAATTTCCATAAGTAACAACCATTGCCGACGGCAATGATGATGGCCCTTTTCCCCTCCCCAACAAGAAGCTGCATCCTCGCAGACACGAAGAACAACAACTCCAGAGCTTTCAAACGCGATACAGTCCTTTTTTCTTGTACGTATTTTATTCTTCAGGACTTGCAGTTAAAATACAGCCGATTTGGAAAGCTACTAGACTTGGTGACAGCTCCCGAAAAGTATGATACGGAACTACGCTACGGACTACGGACTACGGACAGAACCACAGTTACAAAGAATGGAGGACAGAAGACACCATGATCTATTTGCTTAATGTGCATTCTATTAATAAGTCTGTGTTCGATTGTAAGAATCCTGTCGTAGTGATCTCTCTCTAGTAGCCAACTAGTAGTAGTAGTAGTAGTAATGCAATCGAAAGTTGGAAAGAAATAATACGGTTTGGTATGATAAAATAATTGTCATCGAAATTGTTATAATATTATGAGAAACACTCGGGCGCGATTCTATGTTCGAATGCCACCCGGGCCATGGTAATATTCATAAATCTGAAGTCTCGGCACGCTCTTTTGTTGGCGAGGTTGTCTAAGTATCGGATACTTCATGCTATTAAATCTCCGTTGCTGCCGATGTTTAAGTACTGTAGTCATTAGCACATCTCACATTTTACTACCTCCAAGCCGGTCGCTACAAGCGAAAAATCTTCAAGGTTGACTTTTCTGTTTCTTTCCGGCGAATGAACAAAGCATGGGAACAAAGCTTAACTTATTACAGTTAATTAGGATATCCTACATTGAAAGCAAAGGAAGAGTCAGAATAAAAGCAAGTGAAAGCGCACCTTTTTGAAATCCCAAAAAGCCATCCAAAATAACTCGTACAGGGTAGAGTACATCAGTACATCACATCTTGACGCTGAACAATCTACCGTAACAAGACACCTCTTACCACCATCGTCTTTCCAGGCTTTCTCTTCCTTTAACTTTTAACACTGTACTATGCCTACCGCGTCGTCTTCCCTTCGACGAAGGGCCCAGTTCACGGCATCCTCGAATATTCTTTCTCCTGTTGACGAAGTCATGGAAGAAGCAAATATTAGCAATCTCTTTGACCATTACATCAGCCCTTGTGATTACCGCGTCAGCAATGATCCCCTGGTAGTAGCAGCCGAAGAAGGAGATGTTTGCGATGCTACCATTTACGGTTGTGTTCGCGATCACAAATTTCTGCTCCAGGGCAATGACAAAGTCAAGGAAATTGATATTCGCTACGAATACGATTTGTACTACAAATTGGAGGGAGAAATGAGCAATGAAGAAGACATGTTAGAGTTTCTGGAAGGCAGTATGCTAGAGCATTTTGCGAGTATATTGGACTTGAAACAATGTCCTCCAGCGTCTTACTCTCGTAACAATGGAAGCGGTGCCAACAGAAAGCCATCTGAACGAAGATTGAGCGATGCGGCACAGAAGACATCTAGCAATACTGCTAGTGCTACTGGTAGTCGAAGGCTACAGGGATTCGAGGACGAACAAAAGAACCTCATTATTGCCATTAATTCCCAACCAACAGACGTCAAGTCAGCAGAGTTTGGTACGTTCTGTAGGAAGGTTTCACCTATTGGATTAAGTCAGCCCGATAATAGCCTTCGCTCACAACATCTTCCACTTTCCTGCTCCACTACCTTCTATAGAGTGTCTGTCTCCCCCTAATAATGGCGTTAATTGTCAGTCCATGGTTGGCTACATGACCATTTATGCCGAAGGCGCTCGTCTTACGAATGAAACGCAAGCGACCATTGAAAAAGCGGTTTTTGCTGTTATCGAGAAAGGAATGGATTCCAACACTTACGCAAAAGGAGCCATTAAGGGTCTTACATTTATCGGCCATCGTCCCATCGTTACGACATCTCCCCCGGAAATTCAACCTTCTCCTGACGTGCCGGACCTCACTACCCCTGGGTTTGGATTCTCGAATGACACCTACTCCAATGATACCGTCTCAAATGATACCGTCTCAAATGACACTGAAATTGAAAACACCGTTATTGCAGTATCACAAGGAGAAAACATTGAGTCTTCGGACAACAGCCTCGGTGGTACACAAATTGGCATTATCTCTGCTGCGTCTGCCTTTATTTTTGTTGCTGCTCTCGTGGGACTCTTGCTCAGCAAGCGAAAACGCAAGGTAGAGTCTCTCGATGAAGATGACGGTGCTCTCGAGGAAAGAAGTAAGAGTTTCAAAGGAAGCCCGATCAGGAAGATTGTTCCCGGCATTGGTCAGCAATACAGCTTGGAAGGATGCGAAGTTCCTGGATCCTTGGCCTCGAAAGATGCCATGGCTCTCAAACCACAATACAGGAGAAACGAGGACAATTCAAACGTTAGTGATGATGAAATTGAAGGATCATCGGTGAATGGTCCGGTAACACCTCCGAGGATCACCAACATCGCAGCGGACAATGTTGTTCTTCAACAGTCATCAAGTTCTCAAGAAGTTACCTTTGGTAGAAGCTTTGCTGCTCCTTCCGTGTCGCAATCACCAATCCGAAATTCCCGAACTGGTCTGTCACCTTCCAAAGTTTCTCCTAAGAGATTGCCTGCGTCGCTGCAAGCACCTGTCCGGTCGAGCAGCAAGACTTACCAGGTGGAACAAAAAAGGACAGAAACTTCCTCTCCTACCATGTCCATTCTAGATCAACTGGTAGCTGAAATCGACGCAGAACGAGGGACACCTCCTCGTGCATCCAGACCCAACACCATTGCAACTCTTCAGAGAATTGCGAACCATGGCTCTAGTTACACAAGCACCTTCCAAGACAACGGAAGTGGTGACTCGAGACTCCCTGACCGCAATATTAATCTCTGATTGACTGGGACTCAGAAAGAAAACACCATTCAAATTGAATGCTGTACAGTACTCTATTAGGCTAATGATTGTTCGTTTCAAACATGCTGCTGTAGTAACTTAACTAACAGTCAGTTTATATTAAAAGAATGAATCTGGCTGCCTGCGCTCCATTGTAAAATATGACAGGTTTGGCGTATTATTTCAGTCCACTGAACATCCCCCTCCTCCTGCTATTCATTCTTTGTAGCATTTGTCGACAGGTGCCATTCCGTCAAGGATGGTTCTGTATTCAATCAGTTCAAGTAGAAGAGCCGAAGAACTTCGCAAAGCAGTAAATTTTCCTGGCTTATGACCCCTTCGACTGGACACAAATCCGTGTCGTGCATTCGCAGCCAGTGCCACATCTCGAAAGTATCCAGATCCCGCATTGGGTCCATGCTCTAATTCTTTTTGAAAATTCAAGCCGTACGATTGTGGTCTAGTATTGTTTTCGGCGGCGTGCAAAACCGACATTGGTGTACAGTTTAAGGCATTTTGTGAGACATTCGAAAGAAGCTTTACCGTCAAAGGCCGGTCGGATAGGAGATAGACACCACAAGGTCCCTTGTGGTTTTTGAACAACTTCTGGAGGCAAGACTGTTCCACGTGGATATCATCCCCTTGATCTGTAGCTTTGACATGACGAACATGAACGGCCACAGTTCTTGGTACCATATTTCTGTGGGGTTTCATGTAACTCGAGGGATCTGGTAGTATATGTTGTGGAAACGTAAAGGCGCTGTCAAAAAGCATTCCATATAGAAAGAACTGTCCATGCGCTCCCAGGTTGTTCACGACGTGGTGCCTTTGAGGATCATCGTTCACAGCCAATGCAAAGTTGTTGGCGTCTCGTGGACGATATCTATTTCCAACTTGAATCAAGCGAAAATGATCATCTTCCTCCTTTGTCAAAGAAAGATTGGCATCAGGTGGGTCAACAAAGAGCCCATCTTCGCTGGTATGTTGTAGTCCCAGTCGCTCATTCCACTTGTCAAAGTTTGGAATCCATTTTTTCAACGATAGACTCTCGTCGCAATCTTTCTTTTCGTTAGGCTTATGGTCACAACTGCTTTTTATGACGAGAAACCGTGTTGCATTATGGCTGTAGAGGGAATCGCATACTTCCACACTCAGGTATCTCCAAAGGACCGTTCGATTTGTGATGACACCCCATAGTAGACTGTTGAAAAACCAGTGCAATCGATTGCCAGCTTCGGCAGGACACGAATAGTAAGCCAGTATGAATTTTCGATTTTTTAATGCTGGACAAATGAGAGGTTTTTTGCAACTAGCAAACTCCAGCTCCAGCTGGGCATCGTTGTGCTGCCGAATGTAGCGGTATAGTATCTGGAGGGGAACCAGCGATGTATTATCCGGATCAAAGTTTCTTTGGATCGAATTTAATTCTGTTCGAACCGTTCGGAGTCGCTTGTCATCTTTGTGCTTTGTGGTAGGGATAGCTTTTGATAGAATGTCGTGATTGGTTGTAGTGGTATTCTCAAGGCCAGCCAATCGGAAAGATATTACCAAAACAGCAGACCACACAAAACCAAACCCTAAGAAAAGCTCTTTTCTCATTCTTTTCTAATCCGCGTCATCAAGTCCAGTGCTACAAGTAAGCTAATTGCACTACTTCAGAACACAAAGCGATCATGTTTCTTGGTGCAAGTGTTGTAGACGTCTGCGCCTTGCTTCCTCGTACCTTGCACTACTAGACCCTACTTGTCGAGTATTAGTCATTCGTCCTGTATGAATTTGTATTTTTTGTCTTTTTGGTTTGTGTACTAGTCTACTAGCTGAGCTAGCTAGTACTCCGTAGTAGCTACTACTGTACTAGCTAGCTAGTACTCCTCCGCTAGCTCTAGTAGACCTACTAGCTACTAGTACTGAGTATTTCTTAGAGTATTACTCATATTTTAGTTGATTGAAAGAACACCCGGGCACTTTGAGTTGACGTTTTCCGTCAAGAAAGACGTTATTAGTCGTGACTTTCAAAAAGTGAAAAAATTAAAATCCCAACCGCCTCGACTGCTATCCAACCATCCAACCTGGTGAGGTGAGCCAATAGCCAATACAGTAGACTACTACCGTAATAGTACAAAAATCAAAAATCAGCCCGCAGCAGCCTAATTTCAACGTAATACAACACCATGACAAACGGTGATTCATCCTTCGATGAGATTGAGAACGCCTTTGATCGCGTCTCCTCAGTTGCAGATGCTTTGTTAGATTCAATTCGCGATGATTCGTTGCGTGGCCGCCAGCGACGAGAGAGCCGACGAAGAGCCTCTCGCTACGACTATTCTCATCACACTCGAGATGATTTCGACGATGATGATGATGACGACAACGATTCTCTTTGTGAATCCGTAGATGCCAGCTTGATTCATGACATGAAAAATTTAAAATCTGTTACACAACTCATCAATCAAGAAATAGAAAAGGAAGGACGGGCCTTTCGGGATAACATCAAGGCTGACAATGGGAAATTCTATCTCGAAAAGCTGCAAGTAAAAGCTGAAAGAGAAAGTACCACGATGGATAAATTGAAAATAAAAACTTCATCTGATGAAAGTTTTAGGAATGGCAATCAACTGCAGAAGCCTGCAGTCAGGCCTGTGGACAGAGAAAAGAAGAAATCCAATAGCAAGAGTTCTATTGCCTCCAAAGAATCACTGGCATATTTTGTGCAACAAATACAATCGTTTTTCAATCCTGCACACGGGAAGGATCTTAGATTGCCACTTTTGATAGCAAATGTTTTTGCGTGGATCGTCATTTACCGACTGGTAAACCTTGTCCAACAACGGTTCGTGAGCGAACAGATTGCTTTCGCACCTCTAATGGAACCCACAATGGATACTGTATCTGAAGATGATGTTGGTCTTGAGATTCTGAGAGAAGATTCTGCTAGTGCACCATTGGGATCTGATGTCAATTTCATCCAATGTTAAATGATTTATTACGAGTTATTCCTTGTCTGGTATTGTTTGAGGGTGGACGGTTCCGACGGTGACAATTAGCGAGAGTAAACAATCGTTTGTTCCTGATGTCCGTGGGCCGGCTGAGATCAGACATCAGTCTTTTTTAAACTCTTCATGGCATCAATCGTTCAGAAAAGCAACCATAGGTTTGCTCTCTTCCGTATTCCTAAATATTGCGAGAATGCATGGGCACAATATGCCAAGTGTTCTGTTTGAATTGAGCGCAAACTCGAACGCGACTTGAAAAAAACACAAGAGCAAACAGAACAATGAAACAAGTGAATGTGCTCATGATTTGTCGCGGAGTGATGAAAAGAAGGCTGGGATATGTGTTCATTAATTCTCAATGATTAGTACTGGTACTGGGGCCTGCCTGCAGTATCAAGTGTCAATACTCAATCAGTTCGATCACAAGCAAATGGAAATTGTCATTCTTAGGTACATCATGCCACCTTGGCTTTAATAATAGGAATCAAAGTCATTAGAAGATGTCTACGGCGTTGTCGATGGGAATGGGTGGCGCATGGGAGGCATACTTTGCGACGCGGTAGAGACAGCAGTAAAATGTGTGGGAACCGTCTGTGGAGGGAAATTAAGAAAGCGGCGACTAAAGGTACAATAATATATATGAACTCAAACTGAAAGAAAATCAGAACTCACTGCCTTAAAATCCTCTTTAGCTGCGTTACATGGCAACATACGACGGCGCGTGACAATAGCTAAAGTTGTTGCCATCACGGTACAACAGAGTGGCTCGATTTACCGCACGTCGACCGGTACTGATGAGTTCTTCCAAATCCTTCAACAGAATAGGATTCAAATTGAAGCCACTGTGACGGATACCCGCAATATTGGTATCTAATCCTGTTGTATCGATCACATCCACATCCAACCAAGCCCGGTCTTGAACTTCTTCGTCCTCCGCACAAACAAGAACAGGAGCACGCTCCTTGAATAATAACGCATCGTTCAATTCATCCTTGTCCACATCATCATCAAAATATAGTGATTCGATGCTTAGACCAATGACTTGTTGCCGGAACCGATATTTCCCCTGGTAGACTTGACGTTCAGAAAATTTACCCAAATCCCGCGTCGCTTTCGGTTGCAATGCCTCCGGCTGCTTGAAACCGGAATAGACAAGCAAGCCGTTCACAAATTGACTGCCCAACAAGGCCTTGTCACGACGGTCGCCAATAATTGTGACGGTACTGCACACACGACGGACCGACGCAAAATGTCGATCCACAAAGGACTCCAATGGAAAGTCAGGATTCAACATCGTCACTGTTCGGCAAATCATGGGTGGTAGGCTGGACGTATCACTATTGTTGGGATTGTTCCTGCTAGTTGTGTTTACGTCTGGAATGTCGAAAAATCTGCCGCTTCTTTTTTGTGGCTCATCCGAATCCAGAAAGTCTGGATCTAATTGAAAACATTTTGACATTTCACTTCGCGAGCCATCCTCCTTGTCACCAAAAGCGCACAGTAATGTCTGGACTCCCATGGCTACAAACAAAAAGCAAAAAATGAGAATGCAGGGCATGAAACGCTGGCAAACCGCATGCGCAGCGGGGGGCAAACCGGGACTTACAATGCGTCATAAAGTGAACGTTGCGGATACCAGCTTTTTGCAACCCCTTAACCAATTCGGTTAAATTTTCAAGATTCTTAGATGATGCAGACATTCGCGAAGCAGCATGATACGAGAACCTTTGTCCACAGGGCCATCCATATATAATAGGATATACTCTCGAATCTAGTCGAGTCATGGCCACAAATTGCCCCAATGCCTCTAGAGCTTGTTTCAAAGGCACTTTGTATCCAGGAAAGAAAATAAGTGCATCTTTATGTGGAGCCGGGATCCAATCTTGAATCCGCAACGACGCATTGGTCATGCGCATCGGTTCATTGCCAACCGACATTTCAAGATCAAAACTTATTTGTCGTTGGGGTCCATCTTTGCGTTTGGAGAAATTTGCCGTCACTGGTTCTTCGATTACGAGGGAATCATCTTCCATTACTGGTTCGAGGGGACCCGTTCGATTACTGGATGTCGCATTGGTGGGACGGTCTGTAGAGGAACCCGATTCGTCATTGTCTTCACTTCCACTTCCGCTGCCACAAGCGGAATCATCATCGTCATCGTCATCATCATCATCATCATCGTCGTCGTCGTCGTCGTCGTCATCTACATCTGATTCATCGTAAACCACAATTCTCTCAGGTCGAAAGGATTGTCGCGATGCTCTTGGCATAAAATTAAGGTTCCGGCGTGGCGTCAATGCGTGTCGAGATTCACCGAGTGATTCTCTATCTTCGTCATCGTCTTTCTCCACAATCACCACTACTTTATCGATTCCGGCATTGAAGGATTGTCCTGTTGGCTCGTACACGTGACCTCGTACCTGTATCCCTCTCGGGTCGTTGGCCTTGATTTGCACAATCTGATGCCCCCGTTCTTCTTCTTCATCAACATGAGTGAGTTGACTGCAGAGCATTCCGACCGAGTACTCATCATGGTTCATCCAATGGGGTCCAGATAAATGAGTTGCCAGTGGCAACTCATTATAGAAACTACCTGATATACTGCATTCCACACTGGTCAATCCTATTCGTGCTGGTTTGTCGTTGGATGGCCAATATTTGGTTGTAGTATAGTCATCATCACTGGCCATGACATATCCAACCCGTACTGCCTTAAAAGCATCACCGGTGCCGTAGTGCCGCGAGGCAAAGGGAGCCACGGGGGTGCCATTGATCCAAGTTCCTGTCAACACTTCTCCACTGTACGAATCATCGATCCATCTTCCAAAACCGTGTGGCAATCCCTGTTCATTTGTTGCTCCTTCATATTTGCACGAGAATCGCTTTCCCCATCTGTCAAAGCAAGCAAAAGAAAAAATGATTTAGGATGTACTAGTATGTAGTACACATGACAATATGAAAATGCCATACCGTTACGAAAACATACAATCCAACACGCACACGAAACAGTGACAACTTACTGTCCAACGTAGGTCATGGTCCAATCACTAATGACTTTGATGCGCCAAAATATGCCTGCCCTCGATTTTCTTCGAAACCAAGCCGATGTGACCAGCCGAGGATACAACTTGTAGAGTGTCAAAAACCCAACCAGTACAACAATTTCGAAGGTAATCAACACGGTGATCAAAGTGGGATTGAAGCCCATGTACTCATCGGCACTTTCGTCATTCACAATGAAACTGATAATCATGAAGACCAACGGCAGGTAGATAAACATCCAGTACAAGAGCGTAATAAACTTGGAATCTCGAAAGAAAGACGTCACCATTACCACCACAAAAATATACACCATCATAATGATAATATCTCCCAAATCCAGAACAATGATGCGCCGCGATGTCCCCGTTTCTTCTTCTATCGCAGCTTCTTCGGCCGGACTTATACTTCCACTGGTATAACTGACGACTCCAAGGGCCAAGACAAAGTAGGCCACCAGCACGATCAATTCAAAGCGCGTTCGTTTGGTCTTGGTACCCGTTAAGGCTCTATTTAATTTTCGCAATTTCATAGTCATGAAAACCTGTTCCTGCTGTTGGGTTAAATCCCGTGGTTTGCTCAAAATCCACCGTCGAAATCGTCGTCGCTTCTTTTTCTTTTTGCTGCCGGTTTTGCCGTTGCGATCACTGCTGTTACGACGCTGGTGGTGATGATGATGATGATGATTACGTTGTTCGCGCTGATCGCTATACTTGCGTTTGCCGCCTTTGCTGCTTTTCTTGGACTGTCCCGAACTGATGGACAAGGAACTGCCAGTAGACGAAGCACCACTGCTTTGGACTCGAGACGAAGGATCAGGTTGTTGTTGTTGTGGTGGTGGTGATGGTGGTGGTCTCCGTCTTCGGATGGCAGCGGAATCTGTCGCAATTGGTGCTAATTCTGATTCCATTGACTGTCTTGTACCTTGTTTGAACGTGGCGTTGGGACCTAACGATTGTGCCATAATAGCTGGAGCTGCGGCAGGGACAATAGGATCAGCATCCGCAAACGCTGGAGTGATAAAGTTGTCTGCCATGGTGCTTGTACTGTGCTTTGTGTTGCAAGCTTCCGTCACAGTCGTATGTTTCCGACTGCTGTAGTATTTTTACTCTTATTCCACCCTATCTGATTTCGTTTCTTGTTCGTGAGCGCTGGATGGCTCCAGCAGACGACGGAATGAGATGGGAAAGGTAGAGAAAATCGCAGATAATCGTTTTCACGCACCTGTTTGTCGCTCACAAGTAAGGCCTTTGATTCTCGAGTAGTACTCTAGCTACTACTACTAGTAGTAGTCCAGCAGTCCAGTACTAGCAGACGAGTCGTAGCTAGACCAACTACTCCGGAGTACCACTACTACGGTAGCTACTAGTGCTACATCAGTACTACTGTAGTACTAATCTACTCTACTAGTAGAGTAGAAGGCTAGTTAAGCAACACAATTTAAAGCAGTCATTCAGTCAAGGGTTTGAATCCCGGAAAGCGTTGAAAATCCCATTCCGCTCGTCTAGTATGTATGCACGTGCGGTGTACTATTAGACTAGTCCACTGGTAGCAAAAAGTAGACTACTTGACTAGATCATCAGTAGAATAAAAAAACAAAAAACAATGACATCGAAAAAAAACAAGAGCACACGTCTATAACGCTAGAATATCATTTATTTCTCCACCACCAAGGATGGCTCGACGACCGCTATCCTTCCTCTTGTTGTTGGTAGGCAGCATTGCTTCGGCGGCTTCATTATCAGACATTTCTCAAGTTGACAAGAAGGAGCCGGACGTTACCATCAACACCAACAAAGAAGAAGCAGAAGAAGCATCATCCACTTCGTCGGAAGAACGAACGTGCGTGATCTCTTCGGATGGGACTTGTCAAGCCAATGTCACGTCATTTTCTACCAATGATCCCATGCAACAATGTGGCTTGTTTTTGGCGGAATCGGCCATTCCGATGGCAGGCTGGGGCATGTACACGGGCATTAACATTGAAAAAGATGCAGTGATTCCACCCGTCGACTTGGTGATTCCAGTTTACGACATTGATGCCCATCGTGCCTTGATTCAGCACTACGATCGCTTGGAACTGACCATGGGTCACGACAATATTCAACATTACATCCACAGTAGTACCGGACGGCATATTCGATACACGCAAAGACGACATGTCCACAAACCAAACAGCAACAATACGTCCTTGTGGAAAACACATCCCAACAGGCTTACACCATTACCCAAATGGCTCATGCACAATTACTACTGGGATTGTACCATGACTCACAACTTTTACGATGCCGAAGATATCGAAAGTGTCGTGCCGGGGCTAGGCATGTTGGCGAATAGTCACCCGGGGATGATTTTGGCGGAAAACGCGGGTCCTGCACGTCCTTTTCCGCTCGGAGGCAAGGGACAGTCCGCCAGCACACCCTACCAAGATCAATCCTTTCTGGCACTCGATGATATTCCTGCGGGACACGAAATATTTGTGGAATACGGAGATGATTGGTTTGAAATGCGGTTTGATGCGACCTTTGGATTGTCCCGAGATTATGATTTCGGTAACAAGGTGGCCGAAAAATGGCAGTATAAAATTGTGGATGCCGTTCAAACCAGTAAATTGATCGAAGAGACTCGAAAAATTAGTATTTTGCAAGATTTATCAAGGCTCATGTTGGACATCATTCAACCATTTAACCTCCGGCTTCATGCGGTCTTGGATCGATTGACACTAGCTCCCACTAGTGCGAATGAAAAATTCGAAAGACTCGTTGCCAAGAAAAATCCTACGGCCTACGCATCGGTGCCTACGGCTCTCAAATCGCTTGAATGGTTACAACAGGAGGGCTTATGCTTAGATCATATTACCGTACAGGATAGTTTGGTGGCCCCAGGCGAAAACGGTGCTTTTGCGTCTCGGAATCTTCCAAAGGGAACAGTTGTGGCACCTGCGCCCGTTGTCCACATGTCGAGAGATCATATGTCTATGCTTTTGATGGATGATTACGATTCGGAGATGATTCTTTGGAAGGGATATCAGCTCTTGCTCAATTATGTGTATGGCCATGTGGAGTCCAGTCTCGTTTTCTTTCCCTACGCAAACGCAGTAAATTTGATTAATCACTACGGAGGAAAAGGTGTCAATTCGACCAATGCCGATGGCACCAAGCGGCGGCCTAATGTCAAACTCCAGTGGTCGGCTAAGATGCCCCATCCAGAATGGAAAGAATGGACTCCCGATGAAATTGTGGCAGTAGAGGACAAGGCAGGCATGGTCATGGAAATTGTTGCTCTTGAAGATATTCCAGAAGGAGCGGAAATTCTTTTGGATTACGGCAACACGTGGCAAGAGGCATTCGAAGAACACATGGAGACTACGCCAGAGGCGCCCGAATTACCCGAAGTTGATTGGGAAGCGCACGCGTTGCTAACAGAAAATGATGACAAGCAGTATCCCGGATTTGTCCAAACGGTCTGCTGGATTCACGAAGACCAACGTCCAGCGGGTATTGTCGAGCAAAAGGGAGAACTCCCTAAGACTTGGGTCACGTGGAAGCAGACGAAAACGGCATTTCTTAGCGATTCCATGCCCTGTACCATTGTTGGACGACAACAAGATGGTGCTTTTTACAATGTTATTGTAACGGAATATCTCAACGACGAGAGAGGCGGAGAAACCGAGGAAGAAGTGGAAATCAAAATTGCAAACATTCCGCGCAAGGCAGTTACAGTTGTGCCTCTGACTTACATTAACCCTGAATTGCGTCGCGATGCGTTTCGTCACGAAATACAGCTCCCGGAAGATATGGTTCCAGAACACTGGAGAGACCTCAAGGCGCCAGCATTCGAATCTGAAGCTTCAGAGACATGCGATCTATACATGGCCGAGTCTTCCATTTCCGAGGCCGGGCTGGGCCTCTATCGTGGTTACGGTACTGTAGTCGATCCACTGGCGGACAATGAACTTGATAGATTCTGCCAGGGCATGGTCATTCAAGTGGAAGACTTTGCGTTGAACCAAATTCTGCGAAATCGCTTCTTGAACCAAAAGCCCGACCTGGATTTTGACGATTGGATGCTAACTCGCTACTCGTGGAAGGCTGACGTTACGAAGGGCAATTTCGAAGCGGGAGATGTTCAATCGTACGCACCTGGTTGTGGTATGTTGGCCAAGGCACATCCCATCCTTTATAATTCTCAAATGCTGCCGCCTCTGCGCATGCCTAGCAACAAGACGGATCACACTCTTGGAGCAACAACACCTTACCACAATACACTGTTTGTAGAGCAGTATTTGAAGAAGGGCACACGAAAAATTCGAACCATGCAAAATGGTAACGAAGTGTTCGCGAAATACCCAGACAGCTATTTTCACGAACGAGAAGACGTCATGGGCAAGATTCCATTGAAATCTGACTACGTTGTCGTCGATAAGATTCTCCAGCGCTTTGCCGATCTCAAGGAAAAGTTCGGCAATAGGCCCGCGAGTCTCGTCTGGATGTTGTTGTGGCATACCGTAAAACAATTCGATTTGGTTCGTATTGCCGCTGCCTTGCCCGAGAATATGGAAGAGGTGGAAAAAATCATAGGAAATGGGGGCTCTGCCAACTACGTAACGCCAGATCCGGTGAAAACTCAAGAATGGCTGGAAGCGCACGGATCTTGTGTCGATAACATTAGGCCCGGGCAGTCTCACATCGAGGAAGCGGGGAAGGGAGCCTTAGCAACCCGAAAAATCTCAAAAGGCGGACTGATTGCTCCTCTTCCTCTGCTTCATTTGCATCGCGAGCACTTGGATATTTACAATAGCGACAACATTGAAGATCCACTTGCCAGGGTGTACCTCGAAGGCAAGCAACTACTGTTGAACTACTGCCTTGGCCATCCAGAATCCAGTCTTTTGTTGCTCCCTTATTCTCCGACGGTTGGATACATCAACCACGCTTCCGCCGGCAACGCCAATGCAAAATTGCAGTGGTCTTCAAAATTCAACCGAAAGGATTGGCTGAAAAAGTCCCCTGAAGATCTCCTGAAGAATCATAAGCAATCCGGACTGGCCATGGAGTTGGTGGCGACACGAGACTTGTCACCGGGAGAAGAGATTTACCTTGACTACGGCAGTGAATGGGAAAATGCATGGGAAGAGCATAAAGCGGGCTGGAAGCTAAGTGATACCTGGGACTACGAACCTCCCGAGAATGATTGGTTGGAATGGATATTTACTGAGGATGAACTCGAAATATCGAACCAGTATGTACAGTACGATCGAGAAGACAAGTGGCTCGGTTGTTACATCCAGCTTCCTGAAGACCTTCCGACAACCCTCCCAAATACCGACATAGACGATCTTCCACGTTATGAGTGGAAAATGGCCGATGCAATGTTCCGATCAACCAAAGACGTTTTCCCCTGCGAAATTACAGAACGCGTGGTTGACACGGACGATTTCGTTTATTCCATGATCCGCAAGGACAGTGTTTCGCCACTGCACGATGTCTATACTGCGATTGCCACTGTAGATTTTTACGATGGAAAGCCCCCGCGTCGTTTTATGAGCTACAATGTGCCACGCCGAGCCATCGAAATTTTTGACGAGGAATACAAGGCACCTCAATTCTACCGAGATGCCTTTCGAAAAGAAATCGGAATCCCCGATGATCTCTTTCCCAAAGCCTGGCGTGATTTGAAAGCCTGAGCTTGAGTTCACTTTTGAACCCTGAAATGAAAAATCGTTATTTTGATGATGTAATTTTATGACAGTCATGGATTCCAGCTATGATCTCTCTTATGTACAAAGGCACAGTAGAAATTCCATAAAAAAATTATAAATCATGCAAGTGCTTGGAAACCTAAGAACTCCATCCAATAATCTATAGCCATATATATTGAAATAGGCGATCATATGTCAAACCGGCAACCTTTTTCAAACTTCAAAACGACCTCTTCTCACAGCTGTTTTCGATTCGCCCACCTTGTTACCAATGAGCATTCCAGAAGCTTCCTCATTGCGAAATTCATTATTCAAGGCGGAAACGTGTTTCTTCTTCACATCTTCACCGTCCATGATGACCACGCCACGCATCTGCCAGGAAGCCATCTCACCAAAGTGAGAGATAGTATTATTGTTCCGTTTGATGCTCACCAGTGTTGTATCGGAAGGCAAGAAAACAGGCTTCATGAGACCATCCTCGTGGCCCCACAAGCACGGCGGGATGGCCAAATAGCCCAACTCATCATAAACTTTATCGGTGGATTGACCTGGTCGGGGTTCAACGCGGCAAAGAAGCTCTCCAGTATCGGCATTGTAGAGCTCCATCGACAAGCAACTGGGGGCATGACAATGTGGCCCGGCATAGATCAGTTCAATACCATCCGCCAAATCACTGCCCTTGCCAGTACACCATTCACCATCACAATTTGATAGCATCTGTTGAACAGACCAATGTGCCGTAATGACCTGTACGCATTGACTTGATGGGGTCCCGGGAGGACATTGAACTATGTCGTATTCACCTGCGCGGTATTCTGTCGTCCAATAGAAGCGTTGGAGATCTTGATGCGAGGCAGGTGTCACGACTACCTTTTGCACGACGCCGGAATCTTTCTGGCTAGTTGCCTCCACTGATTCTGCGATAGCTACAGTTACCTCTGGTTTGTATTCTTCAAAATAAAACCGAAACTTCAAGTGATATTCCAAGATGTGATCTTTCCAAGGAATTTCTTGATCACTGTCCAACAGCGACTGCATATGTTTACAACAAAATAATCCGCCCTGGTAGGTATGAACAGAACACGTCGGGTTCTGTTGCTCCAACAAAGTTGATGCTGGGAACGGCGCGCAACGTTTCTCTCCTTCCCCAAAGGATTTTCCTCCGACCGTAGCACCAATGCCATCGCTACAGACGGTACGTGGAGTATCAGTGGCCAAGAAATTGAGCTCGACAGAGTCATGTCCACAATGTTGAGCCAATGTCACATTGCATCCTGTCGCCATTATAATAGGCATCGATGGCTTTTTAATGTCGAAGGAGTAATAATCCTCATCGGGCCCTTCCATGAATCTCTCTACAACCACTGTTCGATATCCATTCTCCACCTTATTGCTTCTAACGTTCATGAAAGGCGTCAGGGCTTTACCTTTTCCATGAAAGTCAAGAGTACGTTCTTCAACGTTGCCGTCACCGTAGACGATAATCGCATACGGACCACCCGATGTGCATTCGTCGCCATCCATGGGAGTACGACACATGTCGTCCGTATCGAATCCTATTCCAAACCATTTATCCGCCGGTCCCACCAATGCAATCAAGGCTGTACCATTGCTATTAGTGTTGTCGTCCTCGACATTGTCGGAGGAGCGGGAAGTTAAAGTAACTGTCACATTTATGCTGCCAGAAGCGAAGGCCACCATTTGTTGGACATTCGAAGCTTGTTTGGGTGGTGCCACCTTCCATGAAGAATCGGTGGAGGATGGTGGCAATTCATTCCAAACGATATCCAAAATTCCTGTTGTAGCTCGTTGTTGTATAGTACACCCCAAAGGCCAACTCTGATTCTGTTTCATCGCGTGAGTTCTGACGCTTGGATAACCACCAGGCATGACGAACTGACCAGCTGCAAAACACTCAGTGGCTTTGTGAATGTACCGTTGTTTGGGACACTTGTTGTTGTTGTTTTTAGTATTGGCCGGTAATAGCTTGTATGTATTCCACCACTTTTTTTCAATTGTATCTGCGCAAGGGCACTCTATCAGCCCACTGTACGGAACCAAGGAGGATTTGTTTAATTGTCGAACAGCCGAGGCTTTTGGTAAAGGTCCTGGTTTGAATTCAGGACTGTCCATGGCATCTCTGTTCCAAGTATCAATTTGCATTGGCTGAATAGAAAAGGTGTCTGGCGACTGAATGAGTTGAGCATATCCTTCGGGATAACCATGGTAGGATAATCGCATTTCGCCGCCATTGCCTTCGCTAAAGATTTGTCCGTGCAAAATTTTCTTTCTCGTGCCCTTTGCCTGATGAGCTTCAGTGTCGAAATATTCAAATTGCCAAACTTCATGGCTTCCATGTGTCATGACAGTGCCCCGAAGTTTTTCAGGTACAGGTTTCACGGCCAAACGACCTTGACGACTATCGTGCATGGCAGCAATATAGTGGTGATTATAGGCATGCGTAATGGGAACAGGAATGTCTTGGAACTCTGTGGTAGAGCCTTCAACAGCAACACGACGGACTTGATCGACTTCGTATCCCACTATAGCCATGGTGTGATTAGTAAATCTTTCAATTATATCAGTCGGGAGAGACACAGGTGTCATTGCAGCCCAAAAGACTTGCGAGTAGTGAGAACGAATGGGAGGAGAATACACTTCAAAGTATTCGGCAGCATAGTCCGTCGAATATCCCTTCTTCTTGCGCCTGTTGTTGTTGTCGTTGTTGTTAGAGTCGACGCCATTAGAAATAAAGTAAAGCCCATCGTTCATATTCTTGGCAACCACGAATACAAAGCTGCTACTTGTGCTAGTAAAGGTGACCGCCATCATTCCATATGAGATGACGAGGAGAACATTGCTCAACGAAAAGATCATTCTGGATCGCGCTGCATGATGCATCTTCTTTATTCTTTATCACTGCAGCTCACGGAGTATCGTAGCGATCAACAAGATTGACGTGTGTAAATCCCGAGCTTCTGCGGAGATAACTAGATGACGGCTAGCACCGCAAGTTTCAATTTTTCGAAGAATTGTGTGATTCTTGATTTGATATCTGCTAGACTACTTCACTCATTCAGATTGATTCGAATTTTTGCAAAGCATGAGATTTCAGCTGGCAATCTATGGTTTCGATCAGGTGGTGATGACAGAAAGAAACAGATTAAATCCCGCGGGATCTAAAGCTACAGTCGTTAGATGCTTCTGTTCGACTCGACGTGTTTCAGCGCAGCTACAATAATATTGTAAATACTTGGAGCAGCTTGCAGTCAATTGTTTCTGAAATGGTAGGTACCGTAGCTACTCCAGTAAATCACGGCGAGGAACTTATCTAGAATAGAGACTACTAAGTAGTAGGAGTGGCACGAAAAAGCTGCCATTGACATTAGTTGTACTTTTAAATACAGCCCAGGACTAGAATGCCAGCCTGGTGAGTGACTTTGCGTCTCTTCAATCTCCTAATATCATGTCGAGCCAGTATTCGAGTACAGTTTCCGCCTAAACTCCTTTTTGAATTTCGTTGAGGTGCACCTGTTGTCCTACAAGCTAGGGTATTGCTACTGAGTACCTAACTGCAACTATATATATATATATATATATATATATATATATATATATCATGATTTTTAGTTTGCTCTGGTAGTCTAAAGGTGAGGGATTCCAGTCTCCCAGTACACTTTAGAAACGGAAAAAAGATATTTGTAGCAAGTCATTGATGCGCTGCTTTGGAACCTCCTGGTAGCCATACATCAGCCTTTCCCACCACCACCACGCAAAGATCCTCACTGTTACTACAACTATTAATCATTATTTTTCGAACGCTTGTATCGCACGTGACAATGACTCCTCGTGTTTTGAATTGCCGAACTCGTGTGACGTCTACACGACCGACCAGTTTTTCGTCGACGTATACTGGTGAACGAAATTCTAGACTTTGCTTCATGTAAACGGCTCCCGGAACCAGCGTTCCAAAGATGCAAGAAAACAGGCTCGATACGAGCATGCCGTGGACAATAGCGTTGGTGGTATGAGACTGTTCCTCTGTATCGTGTGTTATCAGTGGATGTGATTGCAATTCCAGTGGAAGATCTGCCATGTCCCAGGATTGATGCAAGGGATTAAAATCAAAAATTAAGCTACCAAACGTTTGAACATCGTCTTTGACAAAAGTGCGATGAACCTCCGCAAATTGCCCTTCGGCCATCCCTCGGCCCTGATTGGGAATGGTGCCTTGAACATTCGCTGCTGTTGCGAAGGAGCGCACTCTATCGTTAACTTTCCGTATCCTCCGTTGCAGACCTAATAAATGTCTCATGATTCCGCGTTGAGCCTGAACTTTTGTTCTTTTTGGTGGAATTGTTGTGATTTTTGTATTATTACTTTGATCTTTGATTGTATTTGTATAATCGTCCATTTTGACCTTGACTTCACCAGCCAATCAAGGATTAACCAATCATGAACCAGCCTACTCACTATAGGGATAAGGATTTCAATAGGTTCTTGCTTCCTTGTAAAAATACAGCAGATTCTTTTGCGTCGGCCTGAAACTAAAAAATAGTAGAGTAGACTGTTCAGTAAACAACAAGGAAGAAATAACATAAATAATTTACTTGCCTACTAGTAGAGTATCGAGCTTCTGCAACTGCTTATCTCTCTACATCTGAACCTGTCTACCCGTGCGAGCAATCACTCTCGACAGACAGCAAGTAACTCTAATTCATCTATTATGGTTCGCGGAAATTGGCAAAAACGCGTGGAGACAGCTGATGCGCGTCGCAAGGAGGCCAAGCAGAAAAAGATGAAAGCGGAGGATAAACGAGTATACAAAGCCATGGCCCAGAAGACCCTAAATTTGTTGGATAAACATATGGATGCCATCCGTCGTCGATCTTCGGGTGGAAATGATGGAGACCCTACGTCACGGAAGTGGGCCGTCCACATCTGGACCGACAGTTTTCCTAGTGAAAGTCCACCCTTTTTGGACGTTGTTGCGGCCGACGAAGGCAAATCGTCTCGAAAGGCCAGAGCATCTTCCGTTGACGAGCTTAATATTAAAAGCACACCAAAAGGAAAGTCGGCGGGAAAAGGACGTGGTCGATCAGGATCATTTCAGGAAGTAGGCAAGAAAAAGGTTCACCCTCGCAGTCATCAAGCCGATGCGCCTTCACAAGACGAGTCAAAATCCATGGCGCCTCTCTTGTGTAAATCACAATTCTTTGAAGGAAAATGCGCGGATGCTGGTGGCAAAAGAGGTGGTTGTCGGTGTGTACACTTCAACAACAAGCAGGTCAAAACCTTGGCAGCTGTTTTGGCAAGCACGAACAATAGTAGTCAATCAAACGCTAAGGTTGCCTTGGAGAAAGCCGAAGAGGCATGCGAGGCCAACACGAGCTCGGAGTTGATAGATTACTCCCCAGGATCTATGGAGATTGTATATTACATGACAACAATTTTGCCGGAAAATATTGGGGAATCAGGTCAAGAAGAACCACAGGACACACCAAGCAGCAACACTATTAGTGACCTCTTGACGGAAAAGCTGACCACCAATTCCTGCAGCATTGCTAGTATAGTGTACATGGCGCTGTCCTCGCCCTTCAAGAATGTTTTAATCTATGATAGAAACCAGGATGGATTGGTAATCGACGACTTTGGAACTGATGTGTTAGGGCCAGCAACCACAGAAACTACCTATGGTGACGACGGTAAGGGAAGCGCCGATTTGATTCAAGCACAACATTTGCCAATAGCAATCTTAGAGCACATTCTGGCGTATTTGGAGGCGCCTGGAGTGGCAGCAGCTACTCAAGTCTGCACTGCTTGGAGAAGGGAAATAAGCCACGCATCTCCCAACATGTGGAAACATCTGCTGCTGCAGCGGAATTGGCCCTTTCCTGCAAACACGCCTGTACCTGTCGAGAAAACCAATACAAATGAATTATCTGACAGTATGCAAGACAGTGAACTTTCTCAAAGTATGGCAAAGTGTTTGCGAGAAGAGTTTCAGAAGCATTATTCCGTTTATCGCGACATGAAAGGAGTGCAGACAGCTTTGACAGCCTTGTTGACCAAAAAATCCTGCCATGAAAGAGAAATGACTTATCAGTCCTTCTCAGCGCGTCGGGGTGCTCCACAGGCGCCAAACAACTGCGTAGCCGTCGAAATTTGGGGACCCAATCAGGTACTCGCAGCCTACTCCAATGATTGTACATTACGATTGTTCCAGGCAGTCCCCCGAGGAGGGATTCAGAATGACAGCAATGGCAGGCAGGAAGAGAAATCTTGCCGCGAATTAGTCTGCCAGACCATTGATCCCTACAATCGTACTAAGAAGAAGAGCTGCTTTATGGAAGCCATGGGTTTGGACGAAGACGTTGTTGGTTGCTTGTTAAATGTTACAGACGAAATCAATGACTGCAAGTCTCCTCATATTCTTGTTACCATAAAGAGAGATGATTTATTAATTGTGGATTTCAGCAATGACGGTGCTGGCAAGATATCGGAGCCTGAGGAAGGAAGCTTGCACGTCATTGATGTACAGCAAGCGGTTCTAAATTACATTTTGAGTTTGGATCACGTCGACCACCGCTTGCTTCGCCTGCACGACTTTTTGGCTCTTGGCGGCGCCGAAGATGAGATTGAGTTCATTGTCTCGCAAAGTATGGCCGCATGTGGCTATGGGCGATTCATGTTGGAAGTAGCTATCTCGATTCCATTCGAAGATGATGACGAAAACCACGATGACGACTTGGAAAGGGACATGCAACTCCTTGACAGAAAGCTCTTTCTTTTCTCGTCCAGTGTTGTTGCTATTGTCTGGATGGGCGAAAGCAACCCACCAAACGAACCGCTCCGCCCGAGATTAGAAGATATGACATTATCCTGCTTTCGTCGGACGATGCCTGGAAGTGGAACACGCAGCTCTTGCTCTGTTGCTGCGGTATCTCATGTGTTTGCCCCCCTTGTTATGGGCTGTGAAATCGATTTCAGTGGTAATATTGAGTCCAACTTTGCTGTGGGATCTTCGGAATGGTCTCAAACCGAAAGGGTTTTGGAAGATGGTTGGACAGTAAGGCTAGACGACCGACGACCCATTGTAGTTACGCTCACGGATGTCGTAGTGGGCGACACCCTCACACGAGTTGTCGAAGAAAACAACAATGAGCGCAAGTACAAGTCGCACGTTACTTTTTACTCTCGATATGCTCCTGTGAATCAAAATGACGAGCCAATCTTTAAACTTTCGATAGGCGAAAATTGCATGATTGACCGCATGGTGGGGGTCCGAGAAGACTACATTGTACTTCTTGTTCGATTCTTTGCAGAAGATGGCTATCCCGCAGAATCTAATGGTGGGCACTGGGGTAACGCCCTTGAACGAGCAGCTCGAGTTTTTGCCATCAATATCCATGTCCCTAGTCGGCGTGAGATTGAACGATGTTGTCTGTACGAAGATTTTGGTTGGAATAGATTGACTTTGGCCGTATTCGGTGGGACATTTGCCTGTGGGGTGTGGTTGAAAGGACTCATAATGACGGGTTCCGATGTAAGATCTGTCAAGGCAGCAACCTCCAAAACGACCCTGGTACTTGATGATTCTGTTGGCAAGAAGACAAAGAAAGGCAAGACGAGACGATCTAAGGGAGCCGGAAAAAAGGACGGCTTTGCTAGAGGTATGAGCCTGCGTGGATGATAGCTTGTAAATGATTGCTAGAGACTTTATCTGCAGCAGCTGTTTTGTAGAGTCTATAAAGTGCTACAGACTTTCGAGATCCATCTCTGTTGGCTTTTCATGCCTTACCAACAATGGTAGCCACTTGATCCTCAAGTTCGGGGCTCCCAACCGTCTTTATCCACTCTTGGCATTCGTCATTAACTAGTCTAGATGCATTCGCGGAAACTGTTTGCTGTCTTGTTGTTTGGGGCTTGGATAAGACTGCGACGGGAGGCTTTTCGGTAATTTTTGATATTGCAATGGACAGTCCCAGACGTTGGCACTTGTCCTCTGGAATGCTCGGTAGGTTGCGAAGGTACAAGTTGTGGACAAATACAGCTCGATCCGACAACATCGAGTAGGCCCCCTGGCCAAGAGTAACAGGTCTCAATTCGAGTTGTTTTTTCTGCCTACTGCTACTAGTGGAGGAAACTTTGGCTTGGTGATGAAAGGGATAGAAACCTACGAGTTGAGCAGGATCTTGTCGCCACTGCTGAAAGGCTGCATGACAATGAAATGAAGGAGACGAAGACGTGAGTTCACAGAAGTGAGCAGAGTGACTCGCATGCAAGGCATAGTCAAGTGCTGCTAGTTGCAAACTTACCTCGTTCGATCTCTTCACAGGTGAGCAACACATCTTCGTCCAAGAGAAAGACAGCAGACGTCCTCGGCGTGGCCGTGTTCGTTACTTTTCCACTCTTGTGTTTCAGAACTGATTTAGGAACTATGTTGGGTTTTGTTGGATGATTCCACTCTACCTGTACACTCTTTACTGAAGGGCACTGTGCGTGGTAATCCAACGACTGCAACACGAGGTCTAGTCGATGCCCTTTGAGTTTAATGGTATATTGAATATTGGTTGACTTGTTGGATAACTTTTGTAAGATCTTGGGAGCCTTTCGCTTCACAAAGCGGTCCCATTCTTGTGCTTCAGGTGACAGCTTCCGAGTGCCTCGTGTCGATGCTGCTAGGCCCCTGATAAACGGTTGGTAAGTACTTCTCGGAAGAGCTTGGAAGGTGGCTGAGTATACAACATATGACAAAATTGTCAAGGAAAAACACAAGAGCCGAATTGCCGATCGCTTTCGCCACAATGTCGTGTATGTAAGAAGATGTCGGTCGAACGTAGCATGATCATGGTAGCTATGGAAGCTACTATCTAATATTGGAGAGGGGGCTAATGGCATGAGGCGCTTGCGAAGGAGGTCTGGTGATCGATATATCGACAAATCTACATCGATCATATTATCATCAATGGTAATGCTGTTGCCATTATCCGAGCCTGAAGAAGCTAAAGAGTTATCTTCATCGCATGTCAGACTCAAAGTGTCTTCCAGACTCTGAGAGTCACTGCTACCTCCACCGCAGAGATCAGCATCTTCAATTGTATCCGAGGGACTCTGCTGTTCCACATCGTCGGTGCCCTTCTTGTGGGTTGAGGGGAGCATAGGCCTTTGAAACATTCTTAGAAAAAATCTAATTTATGGGTTGCCTCTCAAGGTTGTTGACGGTGAAAGTAAGCCTTTTTAATACCGTAAACGTGTTGCGTGTTTTGTTTCGTTTTGTCACGAAAAGAGGAGTGGTTTCGGTGCAGATAAACTCGTTTGTATCGCGATAATAGCCGGTACGATTGTTTTCTTGTTTGTAATTTTGAATTTTCTTTAAGTCGCCGGGACGGCAATCCAGCGTTCACAATATGTCCCGGTAACGAATCAAATGATTTTAAATCAGTTAACCCTATCGATGTTTTACACACATAAACCTGGCGACGAGACTAGCCTACTACTGTAGTCTACTACGAGTAGCTAGCTAGTACTACTACTACTACTAGTAGTAGTAGACTCAACTATCTAGTGCTAGTACTCCGTACCTGTTATTAACACTCTCCCAAGGCACACACAAAATACAATAGAAATTTAATTCGTGCAGTTTAATTGTTTAATTTAGCTAACCCAAGCATCTACCACGTACTGTACCAGGTACTACTGGCTGCTGTACTGTACTAGCTAGTAGCTACTAGTAGAGTTGTAGAGAGTATTTAAGATCTTATGTAAATTGCAGCATTCTTGGAAGAACATTCCTTATACTTCCTTGTGCGAGGTTCTGCTCTCATAAACTGAGTACTCTCAACTACTCCGTACTAGGACTAGTCTACGAGTAGCAAAAAATAACAAAGTGCGTCTCTCTCAATGCCTTGTACCATGGGTTTTTCGAGTTGTCGGATCTGGCTTGGCTACCTCTTTTTTCAACGCCGCAGAAATATGGTTCTTCCTTAGAATTGGCACGCTCAGAATCACATCACTTGAACAATGCACGTAACTAATCATTATTTTGACAATCAGCCATCAGAATTGCTGTCACACATGCCTAGCAAAGGCAGCTCTTCCACCATCGTCACAGATTCAAAATCACTGAAATCGTCTCTTTTTATTCTTTCATATACGATTACAATTATTCGTAGTCATAATGCAAATTCAGGTCGCGCCTGATCACTTCATGAGCGACATGCAATGTCGTCAAAAAGTTTTGTTGTGACGGCATGCTCTTGAGGGAAGAAGCACTGCAAAAGAACTCATCTCAAACTGTCCCCCGTACATTGTTTGACGAGAACATTGTTGCTGCTATTTTTTAATCGAGTAAAAAGCCACGTTTAAATCTCGTCCTCGTGAAGAATCATATTGGGAATTCCATCTTTGACAGGAAATCGACGTCCGGTATCAGGGCAAATCAAATACCCATGCAGTACGTGCACATCAAACAACACTTTGTGAAACTGGGCCATCATTTCGGCATCGATCGTTTCGGGCAAAGTAGTGGGTAGTTCCGGAATGTTCGAATCCTGTTTGCGGAGCTCGTTCGTGGTCGACACCAAGACATTATAATCGAGCTTGGGCAACATTTTCATGACCAAGGTTTGGTCGACGGGAGACTCTTCTATGAGAATTGTTGCGTCGTGATCAATCAGCAAGGGGTATCCTTTGTCTGTCCTGTGTTTTTGTTGTTGATTGGGTTCGTTGATTGTAATGGGTTGATAGTTGAGAGCAAATAGCAAGTTGGGACAGTGAAAGAGTGAAAGCATAGGTCAGAAAAGGTGGTGGACAGTACTCAAATAGGCAGCGGTATTGGCATTGGAAGATCCAAGCTGAACTTTTTAACGATAATAGAAGGAGATTCCAGACATCAGACGTCACATAACGCGCTACTGTCCTTTACTGCATCAACATACCCTTTGACATTCGACATCAAAAAATTGTGTGTTAGCAATCTCATGGTGGTGGTAGTAATTCGAGTTAACTTCGTACTACTAGTAGTTGTAGTACTTGGTTTCGTTATGATAATATGACAGAAGGAAAAAACATGCACTGGTAGGTTTACTATTTTTACTACTCTATATTACTCCGAATGAGGAATAGTAGTCTAGCTAGATGTAGGTTTTGTGGACATCGAACTGCTCTGGAAGTAGACAACTGCCCTACTAGTAGTAGCTAGCTAGTACGGAGGAGTAGCTACTAATACTACTACTCTAGCTAGTAGTAACTACGGCTAGCTAGTAGTACTGGTAGTAGTAGTAGTAGTAGTAGTAGTAGTAGTAGTAGTAGTAGTAGTAGTAGTAGTAGTAGTAGTAGTAGTAGTAGTAGTAGTAGTAGTAGTAGTAGTAGTAGTAGTAGTAGTACGAGTAGTAGTAGTAGTAGTAGTAGTAGTAGTAGTAGTAGTAGTAGTAGTAGTAGTAGTAGTAGTAGTAGTAGTAGTAGTAGTAGTAGTAGTAGTAGTAGTAGTAGTAGTAGTAGTAGTAGTAGTAG
>Ga0210036_1001435_pt1 | contig 26909 bp, 18 predicted proteins | sample CryGeymeta201515_FD_185469 | JGI IMG/M metagenome (GOLD analysis project Ga0210036, IMG submission 185469) | Groundwater microbial communities from Crystal Geyser aquifers in Utah, USA - Crystal Geyser metaG 2015-15 (SPAdes) (version 2) | ecosystem: Environmental > Aquatic > Deep subsurface >...
TGGAAGGGGTTCAAAACGTCTTCCACGTAAGCACTACTTAGAGGACAAAAGCAACTTCATCAACTTCCAACTTCCATACTTTTTATCCAAATCCTCCCATTTATTGTTGATTGGCTCCAATACTACTACTAGCTAGCTAGCTAGCTAGTATTAGTACTCTAGCTAGGAGTAGGTAGACCCTACTACAGTACTAGTTTAGTCTAGTATTCGAGTGGCTCGTACTCCGAGTATCCCAATCGTTATTATTAGTAAATATAATAATCGGAACACTACTGTGGCAACTACTGGTAGTAGTATTGCTTGACTACAGCTTCCTTGCAGTTAAAATGCAATGGAGTAGCTATCCAGGCGAAAAAAGTGAAAGCATTCAATTTTTTTTAAATCTACATTCCCAATATCATGGAAACTGTTCCAGGATCGCGTAGCGCTTGATACAAGCTGCCAACCAGGCACAGAAGGATGGCGGTCAACGACAGTCCTTCTGTCCTTTTGCTAATGAGTTTTTTGTCACGCAAAGTGACGATGAAAGAGGAGTAACTGGCGCCCATGGCTACCATGATCATGCCATAGACCGCTCCTGCTGCCAGATGAGGATGGCCAGGTTGTTGCAGTAAATTCAAATAAAACATTCGATCGTGTCGAATTCCAAACTGCCAACCAACGGCTACGAAAAAAGGTGCACCTATCAAGATGGGCATCATGTAAATGAAAACGTCCGTCCAGTACTGCATGCGAGTCATACTGTTGGCTGCAGCCTGGGTGGATTGTCGACTAGCGATCAATGATTTTAATCGCGCAAGATTGTCTCCCATCCCGACCAGACCAATAACGTCCATTATGAAATAAAAGGCCATGGATGGCGACCCGTTCAAACAAGTTGGGTACCAAGCTGATGACCAAAACGCACTAACACTGCCCAAAATAGCCACAGCGGCATTGGACAAGAACGTATTGCGAACGGCTGGTTGTCCTCGTCGGTATTTGCATGCCATTTTAACAGAGCTAAAAGATTGGACCACCGAACTGCCCAACAAGACCAGTAGCAACGACAAAAAGGGTTTCCCATGACCTGTTACGGGCCGTGTCCAGCCGTGCACCAGTAGATCTCGGATTGCATATCCTGTCAATCCCCAACTTGATAAAAGAAACAGTGAGCCCATAATTTTGTGCGTACATTTCCAATCCTCGCGAGTAACTAAGCGGCGTTTCCATGTTTGCAACAAGGCGTTTGATTTGGATGGTACTGTGAGAGAATTGTGCATTGAAGGTGCAGGTAACAGTTGTTGTTGTTCCAATTTTATAACGTTGTTATCCCCAGAGACTATTGTATCGTTGGATGGTGTTTTCAGTAGTGGCCGGTCAATGGCAAAGCTCGAGTGCAATGCCATAGTATTTGTCCTTGTTCCGATAAAGTACCACGAAGATAAGGATAGAGTATGTGTGTTGTGTGATGCGACAAAGCTTTGACCAGGAGTTGGTACGCTAGAAAGAATAATAAGGCACAGGAGTGGCCACTTCTTTGGGCTGTTATACGTAGTAGTATCTCCCTTCTTCGAACAAGTTTCTTGTCTCATACTTGCTGAGCTACTGGTCGTAGTGGTATTTCTAGTAGTAGAGAAAAGTGAGTCTTGCCGTCGCCGTTTCAATCCCATGGCGTAATCTTGTGTATCGCAATCAGAGAATGCGGGTAATCTATCAGAATGAGTTGGGCGCTGCCTTCTTTGACCGTCTCTGATGAGTGATTTTTTATTTGTGAAAACTTTAAAGATGATGAAAGAGGCGAATAGATGAAGATGGAACGTTTTCGGCCGACATCCTACTTACTCAGTATCCATTAATGTTTATCGCATCTTCATATCGTACCTGGTACTCGAGTACTCCGAGTAGCTAGCTAGAGTACTAGTAGTAGTACCTTGTAGGTAGCTACTAGTAGTAGTCTAGTAGTAGTCCAGCTAGAAGACTAATACATCATGATGTAATAGAGACTGGGCCATTCCTGAAATTGACTATTCCAAACTCTAAATCTTTTTGAGTTGGCTGATATCCTCAAATCCTCATTCTTGTAATAATTTTTGAATCTTTCCCACAATGCGAACTGCGAACTTCCCGCCGAGGCGAACTTTATTGGACACCTTGATGAAAAACCACATTTGGATCTTTGATTTTTGATTACATAAATGCATTTAAAAAAATCATTTGACTATTTTACAACTAACTCATATCATACGCTACGATGGGTATTGAAACAGTCGCCACACCTCTAGATTGGTTTGCCAGTCTGCCTTACCTCGAAAAAATCAAAATGGGAGGCATGCGCCAGTTCCTCTACCGCTTTTTGGACGATCAACAGAATGGATCGGATTTTCCCGATAGTGCACTTTATTTTGGGGACGAACTTGAATTTATGCTCCTGGTCGCAACTAAAAATAAAGTAAAAAATACTGTATGTGATCATGTTGTTGTGGATGTCGACTTGTGCGCCCACAAAGTTCTAGCACAACTACGAGACCAACAGCCAAACTATATTTGGGCTACGGAATATGCCGACTACATGGTAGAGGCAATCGCTAGCAAACCGTGGCACGAAGAAGATCACGATTTTCTTCTGACAGGGATCAATACCATTCAAGAGTCGATGCATGACCGCCGATGGAAAATCTATCATCAATTGCAGAAAATCGTGTCGGCGGAGCCCTCGACAAGTAGCATGTGTTCACAGCAGCATCATACTGTGGTCAGTCTTTCATGTTTTCCCGTCTTGGGTGCTCATCCGCGCACTATGGACGCAGACTGTTGGCAAAATATTCTCGACACAAATGAGGAGCGGCAACGAGTCATGGTACCGGGACAAAAACTTGAAAGACTCCCTGTAGCGCGATCCTTATTCCTCTCTGATGCGGTCACGTCGCCACATGTTCGATATCAGACATTGACGCGGAATATGAGGTTGCGAAAAGGTACAAAAATGTGCAGCCTCTTGCCTGTGGAAGGAGTCACAGAGCAAGATGTTATGGATGAAATTGCAGGTACCACAAAACAATTACATAAGCAACAAACCTACGCCGATGCTGTCTACCAATCTGCTTTTCATGTGGAGAACCTGCACCAAAAACACCTAGCCATAAAGAAAAAAATGACCAATGATCTTCAAAAACACACTTTACAAGACCCTTTCTGATCGGCGGTGTACACAGATTGTCAGGCCTTTGGAGCGGGATGCTGCTGTCTACAAGCGACATTTGGGTGTGCTAACCTGGAGGAAGCGTCCTACCTCTACGACCGCTTTGTCGTCATTGCACCGCTACTTTTGGCGTTATCAGCTGCTAGTCCCTGCGTGAAAGGAACTCTCACAGCATTGGACACCCGTTGGGATCTTATGAGTCAAACGTGGGATGATAGGCGGACCGGCGAAAACTTTTCTTGTTCCGAGTCGTTCTCAAATGACACGGCGGAAACAGTGGAGAGTAGCACTAGCAGTACTTATGACACCACATCTGGCTCTGACGATGCCACCGAAAGCACTGACATTCCGTCGAATGCCGAGTGCAATAAACTTGGCTTCGGGCGTTTCTACAGCCCTCGCCACTATATATCGGAAGGTATCGATACAGATACCCTCCACGACGTTCCGTCATCTGTCCACGGCAGAGGATACGAGCTGCTGAGAAAATCAGGTGTCCCCGAAAATCTTGCTCGACATGTTAGTTCACTTTTTGTTCGGGACCCGTTAGTTGTGTTCAAAGAGCGTATCGATCTCGACGAGACGCGCGATTTAGACCACTGGAATTCGCTGAACTCCACAAATTGGACAACGGTAAGGCTCAAGGTTCCCGAACGAGACAAACGTTTGCCATGGCGAGTTGAAATACGATCTCCAGAAATACAAATGACAGATTTTGAAAATGCAGCATTGGTGACACTACTACACACACTTGTAAACTATATTTTTCGTCGCCGGAGGGAAACAGAAAAAGTTTACCTTAAAGGGCAGCACAGTGACTTACTTCTGCCCATTAGCCTCGTGGATGAGAACATGCGACGAAGTGCACAAAAAGACCAACGCCATAGCACTGGAAGTCAGTTACACACACACACACACGCCATTACTTCGCAAAAATTCTGGTGGTGTGATGTAGAGAGAAAGCAGTACCGCGAAAAAACACTGAATGAAATACTCTTTGACAAAGAAACTGGTTTATTGGAGCTTGCTTACAGAGATTTGCTGCTTCATAAAGGCAAGAAGAATATCCCCCCGAGCAACATGAAGCGCTTAGACCAGCATTTCGAGCTTTATCGTCGAAAATGTCGTGGGGAACTGCAGACGACCGCACAGTTCATTCGAAAGTTCTTACAAAAAGGGGCAGATGGAAACCGGAAAGTTAATTTAGAGCGTGTTCGCGAACTCGCACTTTTGGCAGAGCAAATAGGCTTACATCCTTCAGTGCACACGATCCCACCTTCACTTGTCTCTCCTGATCTCATATAACAGTAGCAACTTTTAAGGTAAAGCCTTTTGTTTAATCGAGGTCATCTCTTAATGATAACAAACTGATAGATTGTAGGATATTGGATGTTTTTCTTGTTCAAGGATCAAGGATTTTATGATGATGTTGTTTTTCTCCTCTGCGGAAGGCAGGACTGAAAGTCTACGGAGGAGCTAATGTGCGTCTTTGCATGAAAGTGACTGACTTACTTCAAATAAATTATTGACTTTGACAGTCTCATCTTCTATCATCTCTGCTGCGTCCACACAAAAAACAATCGAAGATCTTTTCCATGTCTTCTCCACAGCACATGAACTAGCATGTTCCCAGCAGGACGATTAGGAAGTTACTGGTATACGTTACATCACCTACTATTCTCTGCTACTGCTTCGATTACCAAAGCAGGGTTTGCATTGGCCTTTCCACACGTGCGTCAAGCATTATTTTTTCGCTCCATCCACCAACCCTCTGGATCGCACATCCACATCACATCATCAGCAACCATGTTGTGTACAACAGCTAATTCCAAGATCGATCGTCCATTCCTTCGTGGTGTTATATTTGATATGGATGGCACCTTAACTATCCCGAATTTGGATTTTGCCGAAATGTACGATCGCTGTGGTGTGGATCGGTCCGGAGATATTTTGAAAGCCATTGCCACCATGGAACCAGATGCGGCTGAAAAAGCCAACGCCATTGTGGAAGAAATGGAAGAAGAAGGACGGCGTACCCTAAAGCTCATGCCCGGAACAGTGGGGCTCTTACAGTGGTTAGCCTTTCATCGAATAGCAACCGCTCTGGTTACCCGAAATACGTACGCATCAACATTGCGATTGGTAGAACTTTTGCAACAAGCCGATCCGACCATACCGGCTTTTTCACCGATTATACCACGCGATTTTCAACGTGCCATGCTCCCAAAGCCTCACACGGATGCTTTGAATTATATCTCAACAGAGTGGAAGATGGACTTGACAAATGAATTGCTTATGGTAGGAGACTCTCCAGCTAATGACATTGTGTTTGGCAAGAACGCTGGAATTGCCACGGCACTGTTGTGGGAGGCAGGGGAATGTTCCGACACCGCTGGAGCGGACATTGTTGTATCTCAGTTGACCGAATTGCCGCGATACTTGCACGAACGATGGAGAATCTCCTTGCCCGAACACTTCAAAAAGGAAAGTTCTCCAACACCGGCACCAAAGCCAGTTTCCACCGCTGCAAAGGCCGCCTACAATGGCGACGTTGACGCGATCCGTCGCTTGCCTAAAGGTGAATTGATTGCTAAAGACGAAGGTGGAAATACGCCATTGATTTGGGCCTCCGAAGCTGGTCACACTCGTGTGGTGGAATTCATCCTGGAACAAACGCAAGAAGAACCGGCGCACCATCAGCATATCAACGAGAAAGGATTCCGAGGATCAACGGCAATATCTCGGGCGGCGCGTCATGGCCACGTTTCTATTGTGAAACTTCTTACCAAGCAATCCGCACTCAATGCCAACCTTCCCAATTCGAAGCTACAATACCCTTTGCACGTTGCGGCATTTCGGCAACACTCCACGATTGTACAATATTTGTTACGAGCAGGTGCCGATCCCCATGTGGTCGATAGGAAAGGAAAAACTCCCTTGGCAGATACGAAGTGTTCCAAGACACAGGAACTACTAAGATCTGCCATGGTTTTGACAACTTAAATATGCCTGGGTGTCAGTCATGGATTTTTTTGTGGTTGCACGTGGTACGTCGAAGCGAGCTGCACTGTACTCCTCCTCCTCCTACTAGAGACTAGCTACATGGTCTACTATTTACAGATGTGAAGTTCAATCAACGGAGGTGGTACGCCTCCAGCGAGATTGAGGTGGGTGTTCAGGCCTGGAGTGACATAGTGGTACGTGAGAGATTATTGATCGATCAGTTCGAATCTGACCAGATTCTGCACACATGACAACAAGGATAGGGCAGCGATAGGGGTGGTGGCGTGCGTGGCCACTACTTCGGATTTCGGATTTTTACTGGCATCATTGCAACCTTTCGTGGTCGCCGCCGTGGATTCTAAGAAGAATCCTGTTCTCCCTGTTGACCGCTTTTTGAAAAATGACGCGTTGTACGGAGCAGAACACTTACTTGGTCATAAGCTACTAGTACAACTTTCTTCTCTCTTCTTGGTTCCAAAAGCTGTCATCGTGTAGAACGCGCTAAAATATGTCTGTTCTCATCTGACGCTACCGTTTTGTTGGCTGTTGGCAGTTTGACCACGCATTGATGATTCGAGTCAGTTCCATTGCCACGACAGTGCTCGTGACTAAAAATTAATTATAAAAAGTGTCCCGCAACTATTCTTCCATAGTACTAATAAACCTACTACTAGCTAGTAGTCTAATCGACTACTACTCTAGGTAGTAGAGACAAGAATCAGTAGACTACTGCTGCACTCGGATACGAGTACTTGGTAGCAATTCTGCTCCCGGAATACAGTAGATTACTACTATGGTGTTGCTAATTTGCTGTACTACACAGGAGCTAGCCAGATGAATACAAGTTGATTTTCTTGTGTAGTTAGTTAAGCAATTCTTTTCTAGTTATATAATATTCTAATAATTGTTATAAGTGTACTGAAAGGTTTGCACTGAAAGGTTTATGCCGATTTCTGCTGTCCAGTCTGTTGTTTGCGACCATTGTTCCGGAGGCGTTGCAACATAGGAAGGCATCGATCTAGGAATCGGCAAATGTAACTCCAACGATCACGTGGAACGTAGTTAAGCGGTGTAAAACCTCTCTTATCGGTCACGAGGAGCATTTCTGGGAATCTTGAGATGAGCATGGCTGCCATCTTCAGTGACTCGGGATTGTTCATGGTCCAGAGGGCATCATGGAGAGGAGTTCGTCCGTAGTCGCAATGGACTTTGGGGGTCACACCTTGACTCAGCAAGTACTTAAGAATTTTCAAATTGCCTCTGCGAACGCAAACGTGCATGATGGATTCTCCAAACTGGTTACTAGCCTGGAGAGGCTTTCCTTGGTCTTGGTGCATTCGTTGGATGAGAGGCAGATCGTGTGTGCGAATGGCTCGGAGGAGATCATGATCCCAGGCAGCAATTTGCTCGGGAGTGGGCGTGAGGAAGTATCCACCTAAAGAATGGTAGGGGACTTGGTCTAGTTGCGTGTTCAAAATGTTGCACAGGTACTTGTCTGGTTGCAGGCCGTGGTCATGGGATCCCGGGGTACAATCTTGAGCAGAGACTCGTTGAATAGCGCTCATAGGAGCCGGTCTACTGGTAGAGGCAGCATTTGCTGCAGACATTAGACTCTGCATTGATTTGGCCTTGGATAGGGTAGAATGCTGTTGCTGCATATCAGCATCAGCTACTACCAGTGGGTTGGATTCCTTCATGGCGTTGAGAGAAGCGGTGGAACGATTGGCTCTGATTAAGCACGGTTGCTGCTGGCTCCTACTAATATCTGCCATGGACATGGCATCGTTTTCATCGCCGCTTTCATCCTGCGATTCTTCGCTGGTCCAGGAGGCGTCGTCGCTCATGTTGGAGGAGGTGACGCTGACATCATCGTCAGCTTTCGCAAGAATATCCTTCAAACAGTTCGACGCAGGTTCGCATTTGCCGTCCATGAGGATGATCTTCCCATTGTGGAGGCAAAATGTTGGTAGAGTGCTAGTCATTTTTCACTGTTATTTAAAAGTGACGGGAATCGCATTTGTGAGAGTGATTGGGCTCTTTAGAAGGGCGTAGAAAAATTGCTGGCTGACTGCCTTGCGAAATGACAGATGCCGAGCAGGAGGTGGTATCTCAATCTGTCAGCAAGCAGCCATGCATTATCGCAGATCGCAGAAGTCATTAATAGTACCTGGTACTAGAATTCCTAGTCTACTACTGTAAGTACTTTCGTTGTAGGTGGCCAAGCTGTGTTGTTTTTGTAAACACCTCAGCAAACTACCGTACCTGGTACCAGGTATCAAAGGATGACTTGCCACTCGTCCTTATAAGAATATGAATACCGCTTGCAAGCATAAAATTGCATGCTGTACGTCATCAATCGCAAATTCCTTCGTAATGACGCATAGGATTTAACATGGAGCACATTACGAGGAGACATATGCTGTGACGTGTACTATTGGGAGCCTTAAAAAGCATCAAGGTTTTCATGGAAAGCCAGCAGTAAATGGAACAAGTTTCAAGAAAATATGGTAATGAACTTCCGCTTGGTAGTGGACGAGGCCTTTCGTGGCGACGAGAGATTAATGGTTTGGCCCAGTTTATACGGTCATTGGACGCTGCAGCTCTCTATTAGCTAGCGAGCTCTAATATTAGAAGTAGAGAAGTAGCTATTGTAGCTATTACTAGCACTACTGGTAAAGCTAGCTAGTAGCGTACTATTACAAGTATGTAGCGAAGCTACTAGTAGTGGTGATGTCGATCCCCTTCAAATTTTGGAGCTCCTAGAACGAAAAGTATTCTGAATACCAGATGAAACTATGAGTTCCGAGCAACGATTCGTGGATATAACGATATTGTGTTGTTTGAGGACGATCGCGCTACTTCGGCTGCAGTGACATTTGCCAGTTTTTTTTTTAATCGAGCAATGGCTGCAGCTATCAGCGGAATATATCCCGAGTGACAAAATGCCTCTCGACCCTTGGAGCGAGAAATAGTCGATGGGATTGTTGTTGGCGTCCCCGTTTCTAGCAACAGTTTGGACAGTGGTATCTCAAAAGCACATTCGTGTGCTCGAGTGACCTTGGCAAATGTTACCGAGGCATCCATTCCAATCCAGATATTGTTGGGGAATTTTCGTAAAAGTACAGTCATATGATCAGCCTCGCCCACCCAGCAAGCAAGGTGCACTTTCAATGCGGGATATTTCGCCAGCATTTCTTCCAGAATGGCTACAAAATCCTTCATGACATGAAGATAACAAGATGCGGTCGGATCTGTATCGTTTGGATCAGTGGCCGATCTAGAGTGAGCTGCAGCCGGCTGCAAGCGAATTTGAATGGTGGCGCCCGCCTTTTGTGCGGCTTGGCAGGTGCAAATGAGCCGCCGACACTGAGAGTCGCGATCAAGACCGCAACGACTCGTCGCTTCGGGCGAGAAATTGATATCTGCAAAGAACCCTACAATATCATCGTTTTCTGAATAGGTTTCTGCAAGCGATGCGAGTGCAGCTTCGGTTTCTCGATCATTGTACAGAAAATCACGGTGAAGTCCAATAACAAACCATAACATGTTGTTGTCTCCTTCTATTGAAAACGCGCAACTGCGCGACCAGGGGTGTCCGGGGCGAATCAAGGACCTAGAGATCCTCCCGCCATAATTGGAATACTCCGCTGCCTTTTCCAGCGCATGTTGGTGCTCTTCAATTGCCTCCTTGTTAGAAATTCTGCTTTTCCCTCGACCCTGTCGAATATATTCTATAGTTTCTAAAGAATTACAGCCGGCATCATAATATAAAAAGAAATTGACAGCCTTTGTTTTGTAGATGTTGGTCGCTTCTCCGTTTTCCAACGCATTGGCGTTGCTTTGGCCCTGGTCAACCAGAGGCTCAAATCCCTCAGGAAGTTCTAGGTCCGAGTTGTCTTGAGTTTCATCTTTCGCCTTCTTGTTTTGTTTACGTTGTCCCTTGGGACACGAATATTTGGATTGGTCTTCACCGTCACCACTGCGACCCGGACACAAACGTTGAACATGTCCCAGCTGCCCACACGCAAAACAACAGTGTTTTAGACGCCTTTTTTCTGCAGCGGCTAACTTTTGAAGCATCAGGCGCTCTTTCTTGCTTAAATTTTGTTGCTGCATGGATGCAACCAAGTCGCATTCATGCCCAGCATCATCCTCAATGAAGTCGTCCTCAGGATGTCTGCCGCTTTTTTTTTTTTACTTTTGCCCATGATAAAAATTGGCTTGCAAAGGCATCTAAAAGCTAAAAGAATGCCATTCGCTGTTCCTTCAGTTCTTGGGGCGGGAGGACCAAGTGTAACGGTAGCCGTTGACTACTGTCAAAGGTAATAGTGAGATGATGTCAGATGATGGCTTTGTTCGATCTTTTATATGTCAAGATGAAAATTTGAGTAATCAGTTGAGTGTTGAGTTCTTTTAGTAGCCGGTACGGGTAGACTACTAGAGTAGCTACTCTAGCTAGCTAGCTCGAGTAGTCTACTACTCGAGGACTTGCTACTAGTAGACTAATACTACTAGTAGTAGCTATTAGTGGCTGTGATCACAGTAAATTAGACGTTCAAGTTTTTTTTTGGACCAGTGGCTACTACAGTAGCTACTCGTACCTCGTAGACTACCTACCAGCTACAGTAGCTACTCTAGTCGACTAACACTAACACGACTAGTAGGCTAGTACCGTACTGCTGCTATACTTTAGTTAGTAGGGAGTAGACTAGTAGTAGTGTCATCTGTGGTGGTGAAACTCAATCAAGTACTCCTACTACTAGTGGTACCCTACAAGATATTGGGTGGACGAAAATCTTGTGATACCTAACAAACAAAAACTGAATTAGGCTATCTCATCTCTAATTCATTATTTTATTCCTATTTATAGAATATGAGGATCAAGACTAATGATGATATCCGGGTGAGCGTAAATGGCATCCTTGACCTTGTCAAGGAACGACCTGTGCTGGGCATGAAGCTCCTCCTCCAGAGCAACATTCTTTCCCTTTTCTTCCTTCAAGGCCAAAAGTGTTGCCCGCAGTCGCGTCTCATTTTCTGTGAGTTCGTCCAACAGAGTTTTAGCAGCTTCTAGCTTGTCTTGTGCTTCCAAATCCTTGAAGTCACTGTACCGAACCAAATCATCATACGCAGCTTCCATTTCATTCACCATGGTGGCATCCAGTCCTACCTCGTCCTCTCGGAGGGCCTCGGCACGTTTGCGAACTTCCATAGCCTGCAAGTGGCGACGTTCGGCATCGTGAATGATTTCCATTTGTTTGTGCTCGTGAATCTTGGTGGCAGATGTAGCAATTTCAAGCATTTGTTCTTCTACCAATTCGGCATCTTCCTCGTCATGTTTGAGTACCAGGTCCGCGTACAACCTTTCTTGCAAAATTCTGTATTCGTGCTGCAATTTTTTCAAAGCTTCGTTGTCGTTCAAATGGTCATCATAATTATTATTATTTCCACGAGCATCGACATTGCTGTTGCTGGAAGCAGTTTCGCAGAGAATAAGTGTGGTGGGATTCGTGCTCAAAACAGGCATGCGAGGAGGAGTAACAAAGGCCTCCGTGGCTGCTGCAGAAAGCAGCAAGAAGATGACTATGAACATCATGGTTATCGGTAGTAGCAATTGATTATTTATGATGTGTTCTGCTTGTTCGATTGCTATGTTGTGCTTTCATGGAGTGCGTCTGCCGTGGCACTTTTGACAGAGGGTTCCCGTTTCAGCACTTCGCAAATCCAACTTCTCAAAAAATAATGCAAGATCTTTTTCCTCTGCCCTTATCCCTATCCAAAAACGAATTATTGATAGGCTGATAAAAATGGCGCGCATCTTATCCAAGACCTGTTAATAAAAAATAAAGTTGAAGAAGATTTTGGAAAAATAATAATGTTGATGAATGAAGCAAATCAATTGAACACAAGACAAAACAAAAACGCCCGAACGTTTAAGGACAATGAGGAAACTCCGTCGCGAAATCAAATTGGTAGTGGTAGCTGTCTCTTTTCTTTTGGGACTGATACTACATGTACCATTTGTATCCTCAGCCATTGTCGCTCGACACCATACAATTCGTCCTCGTCGGTCCCGGAACTCCCTCAGCCCCGACTGCTATACCGACAAGGACATGTTATTGGTGAATGACGAACTTCCAGGTCCTACAATACGTGCCAATGTTGGAGATACTATACAGATTAAATGGGTCAACGAAAGTCCCGACGTCGGTGTCAGCATTCACTATCACGGATTGCGGATGAAAGATCAGCCCTATTCGGACGGCACGGGTGGTGCCAACAGCTGCGTGGTGGGACCTATGCAGACGTTTTTCCATACCTTTGTGGCAGACAATGCAGGGACTCATTACTGGGTAGGACAGACGTCTTTGAATCGGATGGACGGATTGCAAGGGGCTATTATCATTGAGGATCCCAGCGATCCGGAAGAACAGGCATTAAAAGAACAGTATGATGACGAACGGATCATTTTTCTTCAAGATTGGTACCACCGTAGTGGTTCAAGTATTCGGACGGGTTTGGATTCGGAGCCATTTATTTGGTTGGGGGATGCTCAAAGTTTTCTAATCAATGGCAAGGGACGGTACGAGGGTTGCGTATCGAATCCAAATGCTGCCCTTTGCGATCCAGATTGCACGGCAGAAAAATATTTGTCTTCCGTATCTGTAGAAGCTGGAAAAACGTATTTGTTTCGAATAATCAATGCGGCTAGCTTAGTGGCTGTCAATCTTGCTATTGCAAAGCACAGCATGACAGTCGTTCGAGCTGATGGAACTTACGTGGAGCCATTGATACTGCCAAACCTCGACGTGAATGTGGGACAGCGATATTCCGTGCTGATAGATACTGCGCAAAAGCCCAACACTTCCTATTGGATATCCGCAACAATCCGTCATGGTAGAGGTGTGCAGGGTCAGGCCTATTTGCAATACGGTGATGCAATGCCACCCTCCAATGTACTCGATATGCCAACACACATTGGACAAGATGATACGGAGGCAGGGCCCTCGCTGGATGCATCATTGCGGAGCAAAAACGTAGACAATCTACCCAATTCAAACATTTTGGATGGAAGCACTACCGTCGATCGATCCATCGTGGTCGCGACGACGGAATCGCGATACGAAGTCGACAACCAACTAAGGTGGACGGTAAACAATGTATCCAATTCAATTTTGACCGCGACACCTGTCATCACCATGGCCTATCAAGCCGTTAATGATGAGGACGAGGCTGCTTGGCCCGACACGGACATTCGAACAACCATTGTAGTTCCAGATATGCCATCATTGCAAGATGACGGTCTGAGCGCACAACACTCCCAACAAGGTATTGCTGTTTACAAATTTGTTCAGGGAGATGTAATCGACTTGGTCCTTCAAAATACTGGAACTTTCGATGGAGCCGCTCAACTGCAATCGTGGCATTTGCACGGACACGCGGTTTACGTGATTGGTCAAGGGATGGGCTATTTTGACATGGAAACCGATCCCATGAATTTCAACTTGGACAATCCGTTGTTGCGTGATACTGTCTCCGTGTGGCCTTCGGGCTGGACTGCGGTGAGATTCGTTGCAGACAATGTCGGTGCTTGGCCTTTCCAGAGTGCCATGGCACCCTACCAAGTCATGGGATTAGGTGTTAATATCATAACAAGTCCAGATAGGCTGCCTCCTCCACCTCCTGGTCTAGTAAGTTGCTTTCAAACCAGTACCGACCCCAACGATTCACAAGTATGTGACCGAATCAGTGAAACCTCGTCCCCGACTATTGTTACTACTCCTAGTCCCACCCAGTCACCTGTGTCTCCGACAAGTCCGCCGACAAGTGGGGGCACTCACCAGGAGAGGGGATGGTTGCAAATTGTAAGTATTCTTGCCTTTTGGGCTTCCGTTTCGTGGTGTGAAATTTAGTGCCTTCATGGCAGGGAGAGTAAGGTTATAAAATCAATGTATATCATAACATCTAAAAAGACTAGGGCTACAGTAAATGTTTCCAAAAATTGTTTACAGGAAATCTGAAGTATGTGTAATACGGGGTTTTTACTGTTTTCGATTGCCTCCTTCTTGCAATCGTCGTTGCTGTTTTCGTTCCTTTCGAGCCAGTAAATTCTGGGCACGTGTCGCGTCCTCTTGGGTCATACCTTTGCCTCCTCCTGTCTTGACATATGTTTTCATCAAAGTCTTGTTGGCCTTGCGACCCAACACTTCTTCGGCGCGTTTCTTGTCTGCTTCACTCATTTCCTGTCCCTCTTGCATCTGTCGGAGCAGTAGCTTATTGGCTTTTTGGCGTTCTTTTTTTGATACTTTCGTCGAAGAATCGGTGCTATCTTTGTTCTTGCTGTTGTCACTACTATTTTTACTGCTGCTGCCGCCACCGCTATCTTGATCATCATCAGCGCTTCCTTTCCATCCCTTTTTGCTCTTGCCAATTTTGCTTTTGTTTTGTTTCTTACGTTCGTCTCGTGCCACTAAAATTTTGGCGCGTTCAAGATCGTCCCCTTGCAACGTTGGATCGTTATCCTTCAATCTTTGACGCAGCAATTTATTGTGTTCAATTTGATCGTCACTCGCCTGAGGTTTGGTCCAGTCAATACATTTGCTGGTCTCTGGATCATGTCGCTTTGGCTTCTTATTCATTGGCGGCGGTGGACGAGAAGGTCGTCTGCTAGTAGTCCAACTAGGGGGGCCTAAACCTCCCGCTCGATGTTGCTGACTTTCGAGAATGGCCGACTCTGGTTTGGACTCATTACATGTTTTGGAATTACAAATATAACGACTTGGAAAATTCTGATTTCCACAAGAAGGACATTTCCATGCACCTGGTTCTGTGAGCGCCTTGTTGACTTCTTGGCCCTTTTCGGAAAGTTTGCGGGATTTCTTGGCAGAAGTGGCATCAACTCTTGCTTGTTCTTCCAAAGGGCGACTTCGTTTCTCAGCCCGACGAGTTAAAGCTTCTGCCGATCTTGCCATGTTTGCTAGTAGTGCGGCAGTGTTAACGATCTCTTGTCACAGGAGAGTTGTGGAGAGTAGTCGGAAGGTGGAACTGTTCATCAAATCCAGGGGAGTGTCTGGTGCAGAAAAATGAATGGACTCGATTATCCAAGATTCATTGTGTCATGAATGATTCGTCGTCTTAACACAGTCCCCAATAGAATCACATGACTCATTATCATCAAAGAGTAAACCTACTAGGATATTATGAAAGATCGAAGCCAGCAACGTAGATGGCGGCTCCATCAACACTCAACACGAAGAAAGAAGAAACCAAAAATAAATACAAGTAGTATTGATTGAACAGATTATTGAAGCGATGAAATCTACCTCTCCAAAATTGTTGATTTTGATAGCATCCTTGCCGGTTTCTCAATCTTTTCATCTACAGTCTTTGCCTACTGTCATCCCATCACAACTGCGCCACCATAGCCCTACATCCTTACTACAATCCACCACCGACAAGGACGTCGTAACGGAGCTTTTCGACAAGAATGCTGACACTGTAGACGCGTTTTGTCGGGGAACGAACGGGTTTTGGAAAGGTCTGATCATTCAACCAGTCAAAGATTACGTACAAATTGCCCCCAAAGCTAAATTCTACGATCCCAAGTCCCCACAGGATATTCTGGACAAGCTTATTGCACCCCCGGAAATTCCTGGCATTCCACGCCCTGTGTGGTTCACCATTCTGGGAAGTGTCCCGACCGCACTAGGATGGTACGGATACTACAAATTTTGCGTCGAGGAAGAATTGTTCCAGTATGAATTGCAATCGGGCAAAAAGGTGACAGGATGTGGAGGCTACGGAACGCTCTTTCCATTTGTCTTTGGAGTGCTCGTTGGATTCCCTCTGTCCTTTCTTCACGTTCCTGGGGGAGAACTTATGGTGCAAGCAGCTGGAGCATGGATTTTACTAGGACAGGTTAATTTGTATCGTCGTGTCAACGAACTCTGCAAGGACAATGCCGAGGAGTTGGGCCTCTCTGAGCAACCACTGTACAGCTGGTGGGCCTTGCTTCCTCCTCCGCTCGATGTGGTCGTGGGACTACGACAAGTACATTTTCTTTCCGAATATTGGAGAATCCAACGCGGGGAACCATACGACAAAGATATTGTTGCAGAAGAGTTGTTTCCTTTTATCAGCTCGGAGCGCTTCACTCTCAAGAAATTCTTCCGAACTCCGTCGCTCTGGTTCTGGTTTACCACTGACTGGCCAGACTTTGACTTTGAAATATTGCAAGAGCGTGCAAAGAAGACACAAAAACAGCTTTCATAGAAAGTAAGAAACGAAACAGAATCTCTTGCTTTCCAGTTCAAGTTGGTATTTTCTAACTGATTGGTTAGCATTTATCCCATGCGCTTTCCTTCATAAAGGACGAATTAGACCATCAATATCCTCCTACTATGGCCTACAATGGGAGCTTCTTCGCTCGCCAGAGCTGACGAATTCAGTTCAAATGCTTAATCTATGATCACGCGCCTACGAAACGTCCTGTGGCTTTTTGCTGCAGCATGCGACTTGCCAGTGGACACAACCTACAAGATGTGGTTTTCGGTGAACACTTCTGCCCGAACTCTTGATTGTACGCGCATTTTTTTATTACTGGCGAAAGTCATTCATAAATGACAGAAAACACCACATCATGCTTGCTCTGTAAAAAATACTATGTACAGTATATCACATGTCTAAACAAGACTATTATTTAAAAGAGAATTCAAACCTTTTGATATCTCCATTGGACGTGAGCAGGTTTGAATTTGCTGTCGGATTGCTGAAGATGTCTGGGCGAAGGATGGAAGGTCGATTCACAAACCAATACAACAGTTCCATCTTCAGCTATTTCCAAATAGCGCTGACTTTCAAATTCGCCCCCATCAACACCTGGTTTTCCACGCAAAAATGACTTGTGCACCCTACCTTCGTCTTCCCACCAGGATTCAGCCTTGACAAGTTCCTTGTCGGGATCTAAAAATTCTGACTGAACGGCTTGAAAATCGTTTCGTGCACCATCGGCACCAGAACTCAACAGGGAACGCTTCCACGTACCTGCAGGAGATGATCCCGTCAGCTTTAACACTCGTCCTTGGTCCTGCTGTTCGATTTGTTCCCGCGTGGAGCTGCAAAAGTTTAAGCATACCTTTCGAAATACATAGGTTGTACCGCAATTGGTCAAATATTCGTCGTACTGTCTTTTAAAGTCATCTGTGATAATGGGCCTCCATGTTCCCGATAAGTCTGTAGTAGGATTTGCAATTGCCCAACGTGAACCTTTGGGGAGATCCATGGACAGAGAAGGAGAAGAAAAAGAAGAAGACGACGACGACGATGTGGACACGGCAGTCAAAGAGTCTTCATATTCCGCTTCCTCCAGAGCCGGAAACGAATCTGTTTCGTTGTCCTCGGCTATCACAGTGATTCCGGGAAGTCCGACAACAAGAGAGTCTTCTAAGACTGCAGCTTCCATTTCGGTAGTTTCTAAAGATTTTATTTTGCCAATGATTGACTTGGTTCGTCGGGCAAGTGACTTCATTTTCTCTCGGACGTTTCCTCTTAACCGGCTGAGCCGACTCTCCTCGTTTTGCTCAATGAGAGAATCGGTCGTAATAATATTGGTCACGTTGGCATCGTCATCACTATTTTTGGCAATATCGGAGGTGTTCTGCCATAATATAGTGGGAGTAGCGAGATTCAGACTGGACGTAGAGGAAACACCGATATGAATCGGCCGATGAGGAATCAGTTCAGCATGTCGCTGTTGCGGTTGATGTATTACTTTTTTTTGTTCTCCATATCCCAAAAGAAGAGGATTATAGCGGCGCTTGCCACTGTTCAACAATCGCTGCTGATCAACGAGATAGGATGGAAGCAGTAAAAAGCAAAGGGCCGAGCTGCATCGAAGTGCAATTATGCCTGTGCTTCGAATCGTGTTCATTGCTTTCATGCTGCCTATTCCTTACTCCTTCAGTCGAAATTCGCCTGAAGTATGGCGATTACCGCTACTAGCAAGAGTCTGTAGTGCACGTAACAGATACTTTGGACTGCTAGTGAGAGTATTGTTGTTGTTTGTTGTATGAAGAGATGAATGTTGATTCATATTCCAAACGAAGAATGGAATCTTGATTGGTCGTCGTCGGGATTCGAGTTTGCGCCTTTTTTACCGACCTTTCAATCCGAACGCAAATTGCATTCACGAATTCGCAATCACGTTTAGCGAATTTTGCTCAAAATGACAATAGAATACTAAAAATACTATGTGATGGGGGCCGTCGGCAGATCTACTACTCTTAGCTACTACTAGTAGCATCTCCTCCTTTGAAATTGTGCATGTCGTTATTGAATGGACGAGTATTGCGCTTGTAGGTAAATATTTTCTTATTCTTATTACTAGTAGCATCTAGAACACGAACAATGTCCTCATAGGATAATACTTTATTTTCCATCGTTCGGAGATCTCATCTTTGATTTGCTTCCTGTATATCATAAATCGAGCGCTGGACGATTCTAAATTCTAAGCACGGCGTCTTGAGCGGTTCATACTACGACGCCGAGCACTTGCGCCTCCTGCAGGTGCAACCCCTGTAGCAAAAGCACTGCCGGCTGCAGGAATGGAAGGCGCACTAGAGAATCCCCCAACATTCGATGCTCCAAAGGCAGGAAGCTGAACTGGTGTCGATCCGAAGCCGTCCGGGGCCGGGGCCATACCGCCAAAGCCCCCAGTTGCAGGGGCCCCCAATCCAGGGGTAGAAGCAGTACTTCCAAAGCCAGTTGTCGTGGCGCCAAAGCCCCCAGTTGCAGGAACAGGCGTGGCTCCGCCAAAACCGGGAGCGACGAATCCTGGAGTGCTCGCAGAAGTGTTGTTTGTGCCAAACCCAGGAGTGGGTACTGGAGCACCGAATCTAAGGGCGGGAGCAGGCGTCGTATTTCCAAATCCACCGCCCGCAGCAGGGGTATTGCTAGCCGTGGAACCAAAGGCAAAGGACGGTTGCGCTGTTGTTGTTCCGCCGGTTCCCATTGTCGGAGGATCAGGTTTGGCAGCGGAGTCATTGCCGCCGCCACTAAAGCCCAAACTAGGTGCTGGTGTAGAAGTCGTTGGTGTAGTGGCAGAAGTCCCATCGAAAGAAAAAACAGGAACTGGCTCAGTTGTATTTCCGCCGGTAGTATTATTCGCCCCAAAGACCATGCCGGACATTGACGACGTTGTTTTGTTAGCCCCGGGTGTATCGCTCTGATTGGTCCCAAAGGCAAAGGGCTTACTATTGCCAGTCGGAGCAGCGGGTGTTGTTGTAGCTGGAGCAGCGGTATTGTCGCCATTTCCAACAACAACAGGATTCTTATCCCCTATTGAAGCACCTGGTGTTGTAGTAGCTGCATTGTCATTATTTCCAAAAACAAAGAGCTTGCTTTTTCCAGTGGGAGCAGCTGTATTGACACTAGCGCCGAAGACAAAAGGCTTATTCTCACTAGCAGCAGGTGCAGCCGCTTTCGTTTTGTCAGGCTGACTTTCACTAGCAGCTACAGGTGCTGGGGCCGGAGTCTTATCGCTGCCAAATACAAAGGGCCTACTGTCACCAGCAGCGGCTTGTGCAGCAGGGCCGGGGGCCGGAGTCTTGTCATCACCAGATGCAAAGGGCTTGCTGTCGCCAGCAGCAGCAGGAGTATTGTTATCACCAAAGCCAAAGGCGTTGCCGTCACCAGCACCCGCTGGTGCGGTGGCCGGAGTCTTGTCACCACCAAAGGTAAAGGGCCTGGTATTCCCTGTATCAGAGCCACCCGCTGCAAAATTGATGGGTAGTCCCTGGGGATTGACAAGTGTCGACGCCTTCTTTTCTTCGACGGGCGCGGGTTTTTCTCGTTTGCGATTGAATTCTTGCAAAATTTGTTCTTCTCGTTCCCGTTTGTTGTTGCGCCGAATCGGTGGCAGGGCGACTAGATTTCTGCGAACCGCTGGATTGGTCACACCAGCTAATAGACGACGACGTTTTGGCTGCCCTTGTTGTGTCGTAACTTCCAAGGATGTGGACAAATCTTGTGGTGAATGAGAAAACAATTGCTCTCCTGCCATTCGACGTTTGCGTACTTGGGCAGAAAGAGGTTGTTTGCGCGACGAGTACAAAATGGGTTGAGGAGTACGAACATGATTAGACGTTGTAGAATTTGTAGTTCGCCGAGATCGTGGAGCTCGCATAGGTGTGGCACCTGCATCGGCAGTCATCATAGCAGTTCTAGGACTCTTGGCAGCATTCCGTTGGTGTCGTTCCTGCTGTTGCACCATGAATGGCTGCTTTCCTTTTCCTTGACTTTGCTGTAAATAAATATTCTCTTTATCCGTAGACAAGCTATTCTCAATTGCATCTGTTTTCAAAGTTACTTTTTGATAACGTTTGGGGGGAGGCGTTGCGATTCGTTGCTTAATTTTGGTGCGTTCAATCATGAGCAGAGCCATTTCGTCTGGATCCGTAACAGCCCTGTCTTCGGACTGGCTATCAGACAATTCTGCTTGATTTCCTCGATCTCCAGCTTCTGTGTAAGGGTTGTAATAATATTGTTGCGTTCTGATTTGTCCTGTCTCAGAGCTCAGATCAAAGTGAACGCCTTTGTTCGAATCAGCAGTTGGTTGTTCTTGCTGCGGATTGTTTTTTTTTGCATTGTATTTGGGTTTACGCAAGAGCGAAGGTGGCAACGGGACTTTGGAGGGCGCCTTCCATTCTAAATACATGGTACGACCCAGCATAAATAACCGTTTGGCTGCCACCCAAAGAGCCGCCGGCAGATCTCGTCCACGTTTGAGGAGAAACAAACTACTCACGATTGCTGGTCGCACCAGTATAAATGCAACCATGGCCGTGAAGGTTTGGATTGGTGGTACAATGTAGGTGTGAGAAATATCGAATGCTTTCTTGCGGCTCCAAAACGAAGCGGTTGGTTTGGTCTTTCCCGTCGATCTTTTCTGGAGGACCACCATGTGAGGATATTTTTGTCGTCGTTTGGCAAGACGATAGCGGTTAATTTGATTGCGCAGGGGCTTCCAAAGAAGCGGAGGGCCGATAACAGCTACAAGAAGCCAAAATATTCCCGCAGAAGTCAAATTGAGCATGTACGGATTGCGAAGGTTATGAATATGAGTGTTGGATGATGGTTGTGTCGTAACAGGCACTTTTAGTGGTGCTGCATTGGTGGAGGAGGACCACTCCTCCGTCCAAGGCGTAGCGACGGTCTCCCCTGTGCTCATCGCGGGTCTAGATCCTGTGGTATACTGTGAATGCGTCGTTGGTGATAGAGAGAACGAACGTACAAATTATAGTTTATTCAGTTTGGAGCAAAGTTGTTTGTATTTTTTCTAGTCCATTACTTACTTCTTTATGTGTGTGTGGCTTTGATGAGGTTTTCAAGGAAAACCTCCTCGAAATAACAACGGTCTAACTTCAACCCTATCAGGTGAAGACACCATTACTACTAGCTACTGCTACTACTACTACTAGCTAGCTAGTAGTAGCTACTCGTACTCAGTAGCTACTCCGGAGTAGTAGTAGCTACTAGAGTAGTAGTACAGTAGTAGCTAGTATTAGTCTAGTACGTAGTAGAGGCAGTACTCGAGTACTCGAGGAGTAGCTACGACTACTACTACTAGTAGTAGCTAGCTAGTAGTAGTAGCTACTACTCTAGTAGTAGCACTACTACTAGTAGTAGTAGTACCAGGTACTACTCTACTAGTAGTAGCGAAGGTCCGCCAAACCCCTACTTTTAACCCTACTGACATGTTGAAATATGAATAAATCTTGATTTCAACACATTTCAACACGTGTCAACAAATTTCAACACATATCAACACATTTCAACAAATTTCAACAAATTTCAACATGACTCAATTTCTACTACTACTACTACTACTACTGGGTTCGATTCCCGCGCATGACACATGAGGACCACAGTGCTATTATGCTGGTGGTCTGGGGTTCGATTCCTAGTAGTAGTAGTACTGCTTTCAACACATTTCAACACGTGTCAATATATTTCAACACATATCAACACATTTCAACAAATTTCAACAAATTTCAACATGACTCAAAGGCACGGGATTCATTGAGGTTATGAGCTCTAATTGGCGGACCTTCCTGCCTCTGAGAGGGACTACGTAGTACTCTACTAGTCTACTACTCTAGCTACTACTCGAGTACTAGCTAGCACTACTAGGCTAAACTAGTACAGGATTTATTTTAATCGTCTCATCAATTTCCAAAAATCAAATCTTCGTGCGGGAAGGCGAGTCTGCTTTGAAGGATTCGTGGGATAGCTTTAATTATTGCAGTTGTGTCCCAGCAGCGAAGAGGAAGTGATGACCCGTATCGCAAACTTGCACAGCAGCCTAAGAATTCTAGAATAATATAATATAACCTAATATAACCTAATATAACCTAATATAACCTAACATAACCTAATATAACCTAATATAACCTAATATAACCTAATATAATATGTGTAGCTAGAGGCAAGACCGATTCTACGACGCTGTTTATTTCTTTAAGGTGTATCGTTATGAGGTCACTATACATTGCCCTATCCAAAACTGCTTGCTTCAACCTTCCAATCTATTTGGCAGGGAGCACTGCGGTGGCGTTGGTCTCAGTGGCATTCGCCTCCTCGATCTCGGGAGTTACATCGATCTCAAGATCTTCCTCAATATCCTCCCCAAGATCTGTTTCAGGAATTTCTTCCTCCATAGGACAATCGTCGTAGCAGACGAATTCTGGACGAGCATTCATTACTTGGGCAGCAATGGCGGGCGTGTAGCAGGCGTCCCAAGAAATCTGTCGGCCAAGGATTTTGAAGAGGTTGTGCCTAACCTGGACACCTGTACTATTCTGGCATGTGCATCGGCACTGAGTAGTTTGTGTATAGCATGCCCCACCACAGCATCCTGGGACATCATCAATAGCTCCAATGTAATTGCCAAGAATTTTAGGAACGCAGACGGTCACGTTGAATCCGCCGATAGAGCGGCATGCATTGGCCCCAACAACTCCATTCAGGAGTTGGCATTGAGAATTTGCCAGCGTTTGTTCGTCATATTCAAGAGACTTCAAAATTCCAGAGTCGCCCAGAGTGGACACTTCAATGTTCTGAACAGTATTAAGAGTCGAACCCAAAACCTCGAAAATGGTATCACGGAATGCTGGCTCGTTCGGGTCCTCCACCACCTGATCGGAAACCTCCTCTTCGAGGCCTCGGATACTATTGGCTGCAGCGTATGCTGTTTGAAGGGAAAAGCAAAATATCGCAAGGAACGTCAAATACTTCATGGTCGTTGTAAAAGTTTGAAGATGTATTGTTTGAATGGTTTTCGTGCGTATTGCGAAATATTATTTAATAGAGTAATTATGACGCTGAAACGTTACTATTACTGAAAAAGAATGTTGGCCAAACTGGCGATGAGGAAGATCCAATTCACAAAATGTGAAGACACTAGAAGCCGTCAGCCGTGCGTCGATATTTAATGATAATTTTCATGATACCATAGATTCAGCGGGACGAGCCTTTCAGTGTCATAAAATAAAGATTCAACTGAATAATCATTTAGGTTGGCGAGCACATTCAACTGAAGCACTCGGAGCCACTACCAGATGAGTATTCCGCGTCGCAATCCATAAGTCGAGTAGCCTCCAGAAACATCATTTGATTTTTACTGTACGTTGACTTTTCTCTTGCAGCACTTAGCTAGCAATCATAATAATTAACAAATATTGGCATACTATGAACAGCTTTCTTCGTCTTTTACTTTTAGCCGCTGCCTTCGCAGGCGCCTTGGCACAAGACGACAATAGCACCACTGCCGAAGATGAAGGCCCAGGAATGTTCAGCACCGTTACAGGTTATTTGGGTGAGGCCGTAACTTCGGTTAATTGTTCCGCTGAAGTAAGAGCTGAAAACCAGTGCAACCTTGCTCCATTTACTGGAACCTGGGTGTGCCGGGAATACGGTTCTCTCCTTGGAAACACATACTCGCAGACTATCTGCGCTCAAAATATCCTTCCGGGTTTTACAGTGGCATTGAATGGTGACACATGTGGCTGCTGTCCTGATACAGGGTGCCCCAAGACCTGTGGATGTCCATGTGAAGATGACCCCGAGAGAGTCATGGTGAAGGTGAAAATGCTCTTTGGCCTTGTTGAAACGGAGCGATGTGTCACCAACGGCTGGTCGCAGCACATTCAGGCATGGACTGGCGAATCAGAATGTATCGAAGCTACAGTAGACTCGTGTCCGTATCTAGCAGCTGAAGCTGCAGCAGAGGCCGCTGCTCAGGCTGCCGCAGCTGCTGATGGAACAGCTGTCATCCCAGAAAACTAAGGAAAGCATGACATGTGAATTGATTGTTGGTCAGAGTACTGAAGCAGAACAGAAAAGCTTTCGAAATTGAATTGGACAATCTAGTTCAGTCAAGCCTACTGCTGACTAGTAGTGGCAAATCAAGAGTAGCTTCCTTTGTTTGTAATTTATAGTAAATGACGAGATACAGTGCACGATCAATGTAACGTGTAGTCCACTAACATTTTCATAAATAGTTGGTCTAAGTATTACCTTTATTTGGTCACATCATGGATGGCTTCAGCTATATAATCAACATTGCCAGAAGTCACGCCCTACAGTAAAGAAGAATATGATTGGAACAAACATTGAGTGTAAATTGTAGCAAACGCAACAACAACAACAAACACCTGCAAGAGCTCATTGTCGAGAACGTACCGCCATGCTGATTCTGCCATCTAGAGTGCAGTAAATATGATGCTTATCTCTCAGCGTTTCCACTTGTTCCTTAGTCAGTCCACTGTATGCAAACATACCGATCTGCTCTGTGATGTGCTTCCAGGATTTTGTGGATCCTAACGCCTTGAGTCGTTCGCGAAGGACGGTGCGCATAGTTTTGATTCGGGCTGCCATACCGGCGCATTGGATCTCCCAGTCCTCTCTTAGCTCGGGGTCAGAAAGAACGGTTTGCACAATTCGGGCTCCGTGGCGAGGTGGATTGGAGTACATTGGACGGATGACCATTTTCAGCTGAGACACGACTCTCTTGGCTTCGTCTTCGTCAGCTGCAACTACTGAAAGGGCTCCAACACGATGGCCATATAGTCCAAAGTTCTTGGAAAAACTCTGAACCAAGCACATGAAATGTCCATCTTCCACAAACATTCTTAAAGCTTCAGCATCTTTGTCAGCGCAGCCAGAAGAAAACCCTTGATAGGCACAATCCATGAAGACTAAATGGTTTCGTTCCAGGCAAACCTGGCTGATTTTCTTCCACTGTTTCATTGTAGGATCCATTCTATTGCATCATCATGTGCAACCAGAGGTTAGGCATTGCAATATGTTTGAACCATAAACGATTATGCACTGAAAAATCAATCAAAAAAACTTACCCAGTAGGATTGTGAGCGCACGCATGCAACAAGACACAAGTTCCACTAGGAATGTTCTCCAGGTCACCGATCATGGCATCAAACCCCAGAGACGACGTCTCCTTATCATAGTAGGCATATTCTTTTACATCCAAACCCGAATTCTGCAGTATCATCAGAGCATACGACAGTGGTCGAGAAAAAAGCAAGAAAGTGAGTCCACGGTCATAAAAAATTGCTGAACGAAGAAACGGAGTTCGATGTCTACATACCATAAAAATGGCTTTGTGATTTCCCCACGAAGGATTCGGAATATAGATTTCTTTGTGTCCATTCCTTGCGAGCAAATCTCCCATGACGCGCAATCCTCCAGTTCCAGATAGCGTCTGAACTCCTTGAATACGCCCGTCCTTCACAGCAGCAGAGTCTTTGCCGTATGCAAATTTTATTGCCTCCTCCACAAATGCTTGATCGCCATCCTTTATTTCAAAATCAAACAAAAATCCGTTAGAATTCAGCGTAAACTTTAATAAAAGCACAAACATGACCAAGAATCCGCTCCAATTCTTAACACTTACGATTCCGGAGTACTCCATGTCCAAATGCTGTTTGTAAATTTTATCCTCGGCCTCACGGACGCAGGGCAAAATGTATGGTTTTCCCTGATCGTCGCGGTAGGCACCGACTCCTACAATAACTTTCTTCGGGTGATAATCCAACTTGTAGGATTCATTCAATCCAACAATGGGATCGCGAGGGGCCATTTCGTAGTGCTTCCAAGGACTGGGGTGGATGCTGAGAAAGCGCACCACACTGTCAGTAGTGGAGGCAACTTTATGGTTTTGGACTAACCGACGGCTCAAGAGGTGGCCACTTCGAACGATGGAGCTTGAAATCGGGCGCATCATCTTTAACTTGATTCTTACAGTAAGATGATAAGAGGATATGTGACGACGATTAAGAGTACTAGACTAGTACTCGGAGTACAGTAGTATTTTTGTTCTTGAATTTGGAGAGTATAGAAACCTCAGGATGCCAAAAATGTTTGGAGTTTGGATGGTTGTTAAGGCGTTAATAACTTCGCAGTGAAAATACATCATCAAGGGCGAAGATCGTCCTGCCCTCGAAGTGACATGCTGTCCTTTGCGGTAGCACCGAACGGCACGAAAGATCCAAGTAGAACGGCTGCGTTTGCGATTCGTGTGTTTGCAGGGGTATTTGCCCCCTGCACTTTCAGGGGGTATTTACCCACTGTGCCGAATTTTTTTACTAGCTACTTACTGTAGTAGTATCATTCAGTCCAGTACTCTTTTTGGACTAAGGCAAACACTAGC